>FWWL01000089.1_pt1 | contig 235714 bp, 220 predicted proteins | sample 2228331 | NCBI WGS metagenome assembly FWWL01 (sample SAMEA103939775, study PRJEB20133) | metagenome | reverse complement strand
CCCCCTGCATCCCTGTCACCAGTAACTAATTTTTTTGGGCATCCCCAAAACAAGTTATATCTAGATAATCGATGCGAGCATAAGGACTCAGGGCGGCCAACACTTCTTTTCCGTAGGTGCGGTGTAGTGTGCGGTTATCGAGTAAGGCGACCACCCCTTGACTTTGGCGAAGTGGCGCGATCGCCTGTTGTAAGGTATTCAAAGCGGTGGGTAAAAGATACAGGCGAAACCAGTCTTGACGGCGTTGTTTATAATAAGCCACCCGACCGGCTACCAAGGGATTTTCCAGGGAAGGAATGGGTAAAGTAGCGATCGCCAGCAGTTTTGGCAGGGGGAAAAAACCCTGCTGTTGGCACCAATATTCCCAGCCGGTGACTAAAATTCCTTGCTCATGTCCTGGGGGCTTTTCCACCTGCACCCGCGAGCCAAATTCTGCCGCCAAAATCGATCCCAGCCGCGCTTTCAGGGGTACATCGTCTACGACAATCACCGTAAGTCCCTTTGCGGAGGCACTAATACAAAGTAACTGGCGCAATTGTTCTAATAATGCCCCTTGAAATTGGGGCGTATTCGGCATGGGAATGCGATCGGGCAAGTAAAGCTGAATGAGTTCATTCTGGCGATCGACCGAAAACTTGACACAAGTTAAATCCCCCAGACCAATTCTTTGCCGATAGATGGGTGCTTCTGAGTCCAGATCCAAGGCGCCACCAATCAGCACCACGGGCTGTTGCGACCAAACATTAGCCAAAGCGGAAGCCACTTCTATAGGCCCACTAGATAAGGTAAACTGACCACTCGTGCGGTCAACTTCTGCCCACAGCAAAGAAGGACAGGGATCGGGGGATGCGGTTTCCTGTCCTAAATCATGCAGGTGAAATTGTTGCCAAAAAAGATGCCAACTATCGGGCAATGAGAGGTTGCGACCATGAGAAACCGCCCCTGGATCTAAGTGGGGAGAACATTCTAGGGCGTTGAGTAAATCTTGAAGAATATCTTGCTCTGTTCGATCCAGTAAATAGCACTGATAAGGATTAGGGGGATGCTGAAACAGAGAATGAGTGAGTTTGACTCGAACTTGGCGGATGGTTTCCGCGCGATCGGGACGGGCAAGAAGTAGCTGATGCCAATCACTTTCGTTCAGGCTGAAACTAAGCTGCTGACTTGCCAGCAGTTCCAATTGATCCGCACAGTCGAGGATCGTGACCACCCCACGAGGCAATCGACCGCTGTCATATAAACGGTCGGATAACCAGGATTCTGGGGAAACAATCAGCAGACCGGGGAAATCGTCACTCGGCCAGCGATCGCCCGTGCGAATAGTTTTATGAGTGCCAATCCACTGTTGTAACTGAGGAATTTCCACCAACTGTAAACGCTGTTGCACCGAGTCTGGTGCCACCAATATGGCCGGGGAAGGCCACATTAATATGGGCATGAGATAACTGAGTCGGTGACGTCCGTAGAAGCCCACCGGGGGCACCCCAGTTTGGATCAAGGCACTCCGACCCAGACGTAACGCCCGTGCAACGAGTCGCCCCATCGTCAAATGATGGGGCCAGTACGGTTCCGCCTGCGAGCGCAGGAATGCACGGAGTTGTTGGTGGACTTCTACTTCAATCACTGACAAATAATTTCTAATGTTTCACTGGGGGTATTTAACAGTCAAGCACCCCGTGGCAATTACCGTCTGCGTCCAGCAAAAGACCGACGAGAACCAAATCCACTTCTCGCTGCGGGGGAGCGGCCACTGCCAAAGCTGCCAGAACCGCGCTGCAATCGGCTAGGGTTGGAATTGTCAGAACGTTTCAAATTACTCGCACCAAACCCCGAACCCGTAGGCCGATTATTGCTTACCGTCGGAGTAGAACTCTTCCCAGTGGTCGTGTTATTGGATCGGATCCGACCCGTGGTTCGGAACTGAGAAGTATTTTTCACCGCCGGAGGGGGCGACTGGTAGCGAGTTTCATATTGCTGCACCGCTTGGCTGTAAGTATTGCCATATCCACCATAGCCGCTTAAAACGATTCCGGGTTGATAAACCGGCGGCAAATAATAATGGGGAGTAAACAACATATTTGCCACCATTTGTCCGGCAATTGCCCCGGCAAAGGGAGTCCAAAAACTCGACTCCGTTGCGGAAATCACCGTTTGGGGTTGGTTGGTCTGCGGGTTGGTTTGAGTTTCTGTCACCACGTGGATATACTCAATTTTGAAATCTTCACTCAGGTGCAACACAGCTTGACCAGAGGCAATTTCCAAATAACTGCTTTGACCCTGGGAAATTTCTTCGTCGGTCAAACGAGCCATCTGCAAATCTGTGGTGACAAACACCGACTGTGGCGCGTTGAGGACAAATAAACTATAAGCACCATCCCCGTCGTTATAGCTGGCTTGTTGAACGGGATAGCGCCCATCAGGGAGTTTGGTTGCCGGGGCTGCCGCGATTAAATTTGATTCTGGAACGCTCGCCGCGGTTGATTCCCCAACCGCTAACGTTGTCCAACAGAGCAATATTCCTAGGAAAAATGCCATGAGTTTGCGAAACATAAATGAATCAAGCATGGGTAAAAAATCTTTCATGCGCTGGCTGGTTTAATTAACCATTGTCCGGCAATCAAACCTATAACGGAATCAATTCCGGAAAATATTCTAACAACTGTTCATCGGTGAGTAGATCGCCTAGTTGTGCCGGGGAAAAATGAATTTGAATTGCGCGGAGTTTTTCTTGATAGTGTAAGTTAATTAAAGCGTTGAGAGCCGCGCCCAGGGCTTCGATGCTGCTTAAATCGGTTTCCAGGTCAGGCACTTCCCCTTCATAAGCGACGGTGAGCATGACCACCAGATTATGAGTCACGGGCAAAGATAAAACTGCATCTGGGGCAGTTTCGACTTGACTGGGAGCGATTTCACTCAAATATCTTTGACCAGAGTCGGTAAACAGTTCAGTCCAATAGTCTCCGGCAGAGCCTTCATCCCAAAATACATCGCCTTCGTTGGCGGCAGATTGCCAATAAGCGTCATTTTCTAGTAACTTTTGGCAAATTTCTACCAATCCTTCCCCAATGACTGATAGATCCCCGTCAGAGGCGATCGCCTCTCTGGCGGTGCGATTCAGCAATCCCAGCATGGGGGTGACATCTGACCCTTTCAGGTGAACAAATAAGCGACAGACCACAAAACGAGTGCGGCCAAACATTTGATTAACGCGAGCGGTAATTGGGTTCATCTCTATTTCCTCACGGACATTTTCTGCCAAAAGACTATTCTATCCTTAAAACTTGAAATAGACCGCGAAATATTCTCAAGTTTTTTAGGCTTCTAAATAATAAAAACCTTGCACAAACTCTACTAAAGTTTCCAAGGAAAATGAATGATTTTTTGGGGTTCTCATGGTTCTATCTCTAACGGAATTAAATGCCGAAGATGAAGGGATTAATCTTTGACCAAAACAGGGATCTTGATAAATATCGATAGTTTGAGCGCTCGAATTAGTAATTTTTACATAAGTGGGAGCCTGGAAAAAATTAAGCTTCATGCCTTCAGAGTTTTTCGGCACTTCAATTTTCATTTCTTGAGCCATTTGCATGGTCTGGCTCAAGGCTCTACTCAATTGTTTAATTTGCTTCAAAGCTTCCATACTATGACTTTTGATGGCATAGCCTTGCAGCATTTTCATAAATCGCACAATATTTGTTTGGGTTTCCCGCGCATTTTCAAATGGTAAAATTGCCAAATAAGCCGTTGGTAATATTTGCTCATCGCTTTCTAACTTAAAAATAATTTCTGTCCGCCGAAATCCCACATCAATACTAGGAGAATGTGGCCACAAATTACATTGTTTATAAATTTGATAATAAGTAGTAGCTAGAGCCAAATTTGCTTCAGTATCGTTGGGTTCATCCACAATAATCCGCACCGTCGGGGGGGTTTGATTAAAAAACTTTTTCGCTTGTTCTGGGGTGAATCTGTAGATTTTACTGCGATCGCCGTGAGCGCTCAAGTCAACCCATTCACAGGTAATCCCTTCAGTTTTGAGATCGTATCGGGCAACCGCAAAAAGTTTCGCGCCCGTTAATGTCGCCCCACTGAGATCCGCACCCACCCAGTCAACTCTAATCAAATTCGCTTGGGTTAAATCAGCGTGAACAAAACTAGCATTGGTTAAAGTCGCATTGGTCAAATCCGCTCCCAGTAAATTCGCCCCACTTAACTTCGCATCACTGAGATCGGCCCATCTTAAATTCGCCCCACTAAGGTCAGCCCAGCGGAGATTGGCTCCCCTAAGATTGGCGCCATTGAGATTCACCCGACTGAGATTCGCGTGTCTGAGTTCGGTACAGCTGAGATCGGCGCCACTCAAGTCCGAGCGACTCAGATCCGTGGCACTCAAGGTAGCGTGTTCTAAATTGGCGCCCACCAAACTGCATCCGCGCATATCCGCCTCGCTCAAGTTGGCGCCACTCAAATTCGCTTGTTTGAGTTGGGCTTCTCGGAGATCCGCCCCACTGAGGTTGGCTTCCCGTAAGTTGGCTCCGGTCATTTCTGCCCGAAGCATTTCCGCCCGAATCAAAGCTGCTTGAATCAGTTCACTCCCTTTGAGGTTTGCCCGGACTAAATTAGCAACATTGAGGATGGCACCATTAAATTTGGCCTGGGTGAAATTGGCACCACTCATTTTGGCGACATTGAGTTTGGCCCCTGTCAGGTTCGCCTCGGTAAGATTGGCGCCACTGAGATTGGCAATACTTAGGGTGGCATCAGAGAAGTTGATCCCAGCTAAATTCGCTCGACTGAGGTTAACTTCTGTGATGTTGATCCCAGAAAAGTCTCTCTCTCCATCGCCATATTTTTTGAGAATTTCCTCTGCTTGCATTGTACCTTTAATATTTTTTATTTTTTTATGAGGTTTTCACTTCCCACTTACCAGAGAGCGGATGGTCTGCTGGTGTGACATCGGTGCTCAAAGATGCTGACCCACAAAGGCTAGATTCGGCTGGAAACAAGATACAAGAAACACGCCAGAAGGCTTTTAATGGTTTTGAGCAGGCACTCATGGGCAAGATCGGCGCTCATGCGGTCTTCTCTTGGTCGTTGCCAAGGCAACACTTCAACTGACCCAGGAAAGATGTTCCCCAGAAGACGAACGCCAATCACTTTCTATGATGACTCAGGATGATGACGCAAGCGAAAATTGATCTAAATTTTAAAACTCTTCTGCTCGGATATAGATCGTCGGGACTAAATGCGATCGCCGGGAGGAATCGCATCTAGAGGAGGTCGCCCATGTATATTCTCTGGCGGCGATTTTTTCCCAGCAGCTTCTAGTTCAGAACTTTGCCATTGCCGATGTTCCCTGCCGGATTTAAACCCCGCTCGCATCTTCAACGGATCGCTCTGAATAAAATTGACTTAACTGGCATAGTTAATTCTGATTCACGGGAAGCATTATCGATTCACTGCTGGTCGAAAAGATCCCCCCTCTAAACCTTTGATAAAGTTGACAATAATATTGACTGGGGGCAATTTTAAATTGGGAACAGTTATCGCCATCTCAGAGTTTTCAGAAATTAAAGAGCTTAACAAACGTTTGCCAAAGTTAGCATTATGATATATGTCCAGTGTACGATTCCCTGAATTGGTTAAAATTGTCTGGGTATTAGCCTGAAAAAATTTCTCCCTTTGGAGGTTGCGCGTAAATGTGGGCGAACTATGTATTTCTTTAACAGTTTCTCTGGCTTCATTCAGTTTATTTAATATTTCATTAGATTGAATCATTTGCACCACATGAATCAGATTTTCTTGTGTCATCTTAGCATCAGCAAAAGGCAGGATCGCAGCAAAGGCGATCGCGAATAAACTCTGGTCACTATCCATCGTAAAAGTCAGTTTAGTCCGGCGTTGGCTGAGTTCAATATTCGGCGGAACCGTCATGGCGGAATATCTCTGAGCAATTTGATGATAGGTGAGGGCGACAGCTAAATGAGCATCGGCATCCAAGGGAGCATCAATAATAATTTGCACCGTGGGCAAAGTATTGTGAAAGAAGTTTTCTGCCCCTTGACCCGTAAATCGGTAAACTTGTGTGCGATCGCCCTTTTCACTCAGATCGACCCACTCACAAGTTAACCCTTCAGTTTTCAGACCAAACCGAGAAACCCCATACAGCTTGGCTCCAGTTAAGGTTGCCCCAGAAAGATCCGCCCCCATCCAATCCACTTCGCTAAGATTAGCTTGACGTAAATCCGCATAAACTAAACTCGCATCAATTAAATTCGCCTGATGCAAGTTAGCTCCTCTTAAATTCGCCCCACTCAATTTTGCTCCCGTGAGGTCAGCACCACTTAAATTTGCCTCGCTTAAATCTGCCCAGCGCAAATTAGCGCCACTCAAGTCAGCGCCAATCAATTTGGACTGAGAGAGATCCGCTTGTCTCAACTCTGTATTTCTCAAATTAGCAGCGGTAAGATCCGCTTCACTAAAATTAGTTTCGCGCAAATTCGATAGTTCAAGATTGGCACCAATCAGCGAAGTGCCGCGAAAATCTGCCTCCGTTAAATTGGCGTTAACTAAGTTCGCTTGTCTGAGTTTAGCTTCTCTTAAATTAGCGCCATTTAAATTAGCTTGTGCGAGGTTAGCCCCACTTAATTCCGCTCGCATCAACTCCGCTCTAATTAAAGCCGCTTGTATTAATTGTGCATCACTCAGATCCGCTCTAATTAAATTAGCCACATTGAGCTCCGCACTAGACAGATTCGCCCCAGTCAGATGCGCGCTATTCAGTTTAGCGACATTCATTTTTGCATGAGAAAGATTTGCGCCAGAGAGATTCGTGCCACTGAGATTGGCAATACTCAAATTGGCTCCACTTAAATCGATATCGCGTAAATCTAACTGGGAAAGGTTAACCTCAGTCAGGTTAATACCCGCAAAATTTCTTTCGCCAAGCGAATATTTTTTGATCAGTTCTTCTGCTTCCATCGCCCTACCCTAAAAAATCCCCGACCCGAGCGGCTTAAACTTCAACATCACGATGCTCAATTTTAATCCATCTCGGTGGGAAAAGTTAATGTTGAAATAGTCTGGTTGATTCAGATTTATGCGCCTTTTTATCCTCTAGCGAATCACTTTCATTGGGCTAGAGCCAAAATTTTGGAGGTGAATTCCGGAGTTTTACCCAGAATCCCAACAAAACACCAATCTACAAAGTATCCTAAATATCTCATATTTTATTTTGACAGAAAGTTGAAGCATCAACATGGCCATCAAGACTCCTGGGCAGACAACATGGGGGCAGGCAACATGGGGGCAGACAATATAGGGGCAGATAGGGTGAGGTCTGTCATTGAGCAGGATGACTCAGGGGGCTTAGTCTGAGCAGATTCATGCTGGCGGCGGAAATCTACTCGTGGGAATGGTAAGGTTATAGGTGAATAAATCCGTCATAAAAACTGGTGAAGCAACATATATCATTCTCTATGATGATTCCGGTTGAATCACGGTTCGTTGAACCACTCACAGGATGTGTTTAGTTAAGTATGATGACCGATTGTCAGTTTTTTGGGTAGCAAATGAATATTGGGATTGTCGGACTAGGACTAATTGGTGGTTCATTAGGGTTGGATTTACGCTCACTAGGGCACCAAGTTTTAGGGGTTTCTCGTCGCCAAGCGACTTGTAGAGTGGCCAAAGAACGCGGCATTGTCGATGAATCTGATGTGGATCTTAAGCTGATGGCGTCCGCCGAGGTGGTGTTTGTTTGTACGCCGATCGCTTTAATTGCGCCAACGGTACAACAGCTAGTTCCTTATCTGGCTGCTGATGCCATCATAACGGATGTGGGGTCAGTAAAAACGCCAATCGTGGAAGCAATTTCTCCCCTGTGGCCGAATTTTGTCCCCGGGCATCCGATGGCAGGTACGGCAGAAACAGGGGTGGACGCAGCATTACGCAATTTGTTTGTCGGGCGACCTTATGTGCTGACCCCGATCGCGACTACCCCCAGTGATGCGGTAGAGACGATCGCTCAATTAGCGCAGTCCCTGGGATCGCAGGTTTACCAATGTTCCCCCCAAGCTCACGATCGCGCCGTATCTTGGATCTCTCACCTGCCGGTGATGGTTAGTGCCAGCTTATTGGATGCTTGCACCCAAGGGGAAACGGATCCCACGGTGCTGGAGTTGGCTAAACAATTGGCATCTTCTGGGTTTCGGGATACCAGTCGGGTCGGAGGTGGGAACCCCGAACTGGGACTGATGATGGCTCAATACAATCGCCCGGAATTGCTGCGCTCGCTGTATGTTTACCGTAAAACTCTCAATGATTTGATTTCGCAGATCGAGGCGGAAAATTGGCCGGGGATCCAACAAACCCTCGAACTTACCGCACAGGTGCGTCCCGAATTTGTCAAAAATTTAACCTGACCCCAGTCCCCGGAAACCCCAAAAAAGGGTTAAAATAGTTAACACAGCTTGGATTCTTCCAGTTAAACAAAGGGCTTGAATTGTTCTCAACCCATTGTTCTCAACCCAATGTCGGCAAAGAGTCTTCCTCTGAACATTTGTTAGACAATGCTAATAAATGGCTTTTCTGGCAAACACCACCGCCAAATGCTCACTTTTAGAGCTAAAATATCCAACTAAATCAGTCTAAGAGGTTGATCCCACACCGAGAATGTAACAAGCAATACATGATTTCAAAATCATAAATTGAGCAAAGCGAATAGGTGAGTAACTGACTCACCGACTTCAGCCGGTTTCAAATTAACTCAAGCATTAATTTCAGTCAATAATAGACCTTGAAAAACTTAACTATCGAGGAGAAACTACCCATGCTACACCGCAAGATATATCAACTTTGTTGTGAAGGTCGTGAAGTTTATGTTTTCTTGCGGGATCAGCAACGTTGGATTGAACGTGCCCACATTTTAGATATTGAAGGAGATTTAGTGACCCTGCGGTATGAAACCGATGAAGAAGATGAGATTTGTTCTTGGGAAGAAATCGTTCGTTTAGAAAGTATTGGCTCGATTAGTCAAAAGTTAGCATCGGTGCCAACGGGTAATTTTGATCTCCCAGTTTCCGACGATTGTCCCGAAGCTGAACAATTGCCGAAATCATCTCCAGATCCCAATTTCGACTGAATTTCTAGACCGCTATAATCTTTTTATTTTCCTCGTTGGTCTAGTAACAAATTGAGATATTAATCAGTCAGTGATTAGTCAGTCAGCCAACGCCTGTCTGACTAATTTTTTAGGTTTAATTTTTTTTATTTGTTGGTTGGTGTTGGTTGTTGGTTGTTGGTTGGGTAGGGATTATTTGTAGGTTGGTTATTGTTGGTTTTTGCCAAATTTAATCTTAAATAAGTAATAAATAAGTAAATTATAAAAATCAACAATTTAGCGGTTTTTATTGAATCAATTACCGAGTTTTTCTGGATGACCGCTGGCGCGGGAATGACGTTTTTTGTACTTGATAACTCCACTGATCTAAATAATATTAGAGCTTAACCAAGAACAACCAACAAAGAACAAATAACAAATAAATTAAGCTTGGATTCCAGCGGCTTCAAAAGCAGGACAATATCCCGTGGGTGTCACCTTAAAACTAAATAACGGTGAGGTTCGGTTCCAACAACGTTGCCCCCGGTAGTGCCAGCAGTTACCGCAACAGTCGATCCCTGGAGGGACTCTAGCGGCAGTCCCTTGGGTGAGTAGTTCTCTTTGGGATAAACCGCGTAATACTAATTCGTCCCCTTGCCAACGGACTTCGACTAATCCAGTGTCCGCAAAGGATTGCCAGCGCGGATCGGTGGCGATCGCCCCCGGCATTCCAATAGTCACCCAGTCATCCTCTTCCGTTAACTCCCCTTCATAAGTGGTGGGGGTAATTTCCGGTTGGATAAAAGTTTCCCCGATGGGTAATTCTACTAATTGCATTGGCTGGGGTAAATGCAGTTGGTAACGATTGCGTAATTCTTCCAAATTGGCCAAATCGGCCAAATAGTTGGCGGAACTGTGAAAAAATACCACGTGCTGAGGACGGATATTATGAATCAGTTGGGTGGTGCCAGAAACATCGCAATGTTCCGCCAGCAAGTAAGTTTCTACGAATAATTGAGGGTTTTCCGTGGGGACAGAGGGAACAACGCGGAAATCTCCAGGACTTTCGGGGATTAAGACCAGCCAAGGGGTCGAAGTGTTTTGGCAATACTGCCGTAAATCCGCGGTTTCATCGGTGAGGACAATACAAGGAGGCTCCCCTAAAGTTGGCCTTTGTTCGGGAAGTAATCGACGAGTTCGTGGTCTTACTCGGTCATCCCAAAATAGCGGTTGATGTTGGGCAAAATTCTGTACGCTACTGGGCAAATCCGCGAGGATTTTTAAATAGGCATCACAACCAAGAGCGACTTGTCCATCTACCCAAATATCTAAGTCTTTCCCGGTGAAGTTGTGGTGCGATCGCAGCAACATGAGGAGTTCTTGACCCAAACCCAGTGCCGGTGAGGGCAGAATTACCGATTGTCCTTGGGCAAGCGCTAGACTGATCCGTTCTGCCAGTTGATTTTCCAGGTTGCGCCGTTTTCTGATCCGAGAAGTGCCATAAGTACCTTCGAGAATTAATACATCAGGACGTAATCCCCGTAACTCTTCCAGGGGCAAGCCTTCGACTAATCGCGAATTGGACAGCAGAAAATCCCCGGTGTATAAGACTGTATAAGTATGAGATGACTTGTCTCGTTCCTGGGGAGCGAGATAACTGAAGAGGACTGCGGCAGCCCCAGGTAAATGACCGGAAGGAAATAGTTGAGCCGTCAAACCATCCAGTAATTCGATCGGGGTGCGCCACGGCAGGGCTTGAAAAAAGGGCGCCACGGCTGGCGGATTGCCTAGGCAAAGATCCGGCCAATTCAGTGGTAATAGTTGGGTGGTAACTTCACTGGCATAAATCGGTAATTGATTAAATGTCTGATGTAAGGCTAATAAACCTCTAGCATGATCCTGATGGGCATGAGAGCAAAAAACCAAATCTGCCGGTAGTCCATTGTCGGAGTTATCGGCGATCGCTTCTGACAACGGGGCAATATTCTTTAGACCACAGTCAAGTAGAACTCGGTACGGACCGATTCGCAGGAGTAAACAAACTCCCTCATCTTCATAACCCACGCTATAGGGTAAACATTCGAGCGGTGTGAGGTTGGCTTGATTTTCCACTTTTGATTGTGATTTTCTGCGATGATTTGATTCACATCGGACTGACCCACGGAAGGCCATTGCTAGGATGTTTTTCTACATCTATAGTTTAGGCACAAGAGTCTAGGCACAAGTGCTACCTGAAAAAAAGCTGGCGATCTGCACGTCGCTTTTTTAGCTTACCGTTTAACGTTCAAATCCCGATCGCCTTTGATGCCCGATCGCGATCGCGAATCAGATAACTCCGAACTTGCACTGCAAATCAATTGGATCCAAGGATATTCTGGCAATTCCCAGTCATTTGCCACAAAACCGCGATCGCGAATAATTCAAGCCTTAGAATATTCAGATGATAGCTTAACTATGAGGAATGGGTAAAAAATGGACAGGTCTAAATTTCACTATTTTTTTGACTGTTGTGTCGGTCAATGGAAAACTGAACGCACTTATCATTATTTGACTTATCAAGAAGTGGAGCGATCGTTCACTGAATTTGTGGTTCACCCGCTAACTGCCGCCCAAAAAACCAAGGTATTGGCAGACAACGGGCAACCGGATCACTCTGACTTAGATAGTTTGCCCGGATTTCATCTCGAATTTGAAACCACTTCAGAAAAAGGCGAACAAGTTTCCCAGCAGCTTAATTTGCTGTTTGTCCCCACCAGTTCTCACGGGTCTATTTTAGAGGGAGACTATTTACGCGATCGCGCTTATGAAGAAGCCAAACCCATGATTTCCCATTTTCGCTTCGACTCGGAAACTAAGGAACTACTAATGACCACCAACTACACTCGTGTGGTCTCCGTTGATTCCATCACCCTAATTAATCCGAACTTACGCATTCGGAAAATTCTCAACTATCAACGTCCTTTCAGTGACCAACCTTTAGACCAAGTGGTGTTAGTTGGTTTTGGGGTCGAGCAAAAAGTCCCCTAAATTCCCCTAAATTCCTCTAATCCCACAAAGCAAAATATCTGGGTGACGCTTGCGAAAGTGGGAATGGAGTCGGTTTCCCAAAGATACCACAGATATTCCTGGAAGACATTGAAGGACTTGAAATCACATCAATTACGCAACCAGCTACTCAACCAGCGTCACCTAGATATTAACACCTAGATATTAACCCGATTACCGACCTAATTACTGGCATGACTACTTATTTGGTATTCTGCTTTTCGGCACTTTTATCGGTTTTTTTCTCCCTCAGAAATTCTCACATTTTTTTAATTTCCAGCCCATTTGGGTCGAGTTTATTTTTTGCCCCAGGTTTACCGCCAATCTTGAAAAAATATTAATTTTTGTAACGTTTACTGACGATTAATTAAGGCTAAGTTCGAGAATGGCAACCTGTAACCATTTTGGCGGCTCCTTGGGCGGCTCTTAAATATTAAGACAGTTCGGGACAGGGAGAACCCCACGAATGATCACCTCTCTCATATGATTCATCAGTCTGGTGATTGCTGAATTGCTGGATGCGGGAAAAACGAGAAAAACGAATGACTCGATTCATTTCCCGGCGATCGCGCTCATAGGTAGATCCCATCACTTGATCCCCGGCAAAGGGAAAAAGTGAACTCGCCACAAAATATATGATTCAAACGAACCCATTCAATGATACCATGTGAAAATTGAGCGGTGCTTTTCTCGATTTTTGCTTCCGGTAGTTTAATCGGCCTTCACAGACTTGTCTCAACCACAATTTGCTCAAGAGACCAGTAAATTTTTATCGTGAACCATAAAACTTTTCAGGATAGTAAGACTCAGCTTAAAATGAACCGCCCCTCTAAAAAAACCCCGATCTGGCGTTTTTAAATTGGCAAGCAATCAAAAAATAATGCTGTATTTTATAGCAAATTATCTTGAAATAGAATCAAAAGGAGATGCTAAACCTGAAATCAATGATGCTGTTTTCATTATAAATGGCCAGGCTCAAATAGGAAGCCTAACAAAAACGTATCGGGTAAATCATTAAACTTGACTAAGTTAGGAGGCAGCCATAGGAGGTTTTCAATGGCAAAAAAAAAGCGCGATATGATTAAAGCAAATCCAGATGGACAAATGAAAATGCAGGTATCAATTAGCCGTATTGGTAGTCAGTCTTTCACGACAATGGCTGAAGCAGTGAAGATGAATCGGACGCAGTTTTTTGAGCAGCTATCCAGAGGCAATATTGATATCTCTAGCGATGGATCTGAGTTCACGATCATCTTAAAAACTAACCTAGTTGGTAGCGATGAAAGTGGAGATTCCGCCGTCAACAAGTCCGCACAGAAAAGACAAGTCATTCAGGTGACTTCAGCACGGAAAGATCGCCTTTCAGAAAAACTATCCTCAGAAGCTCGGCAGGGTGAGATTGCTGTGGCGCAACAGTCTCAGGAGCAAGCCAGTTTTATTGCCGATTTAAAGCAGAAAATTGCTAAATTAGAGCAACAGTTACAACACCAAAAGACTCAAAACACTTCTTCTGTTTCCCTTGAGCAATACCAAGCTTTACAGCAAGATTCGGCAGCACAGGCTAATCGCATTCAGAAATTAGAGCAACAAGTTACCAATTTTGAGCAACAAGTGGCTGATTTACAAGCTGAAGCTAATGCCAAGGTAGCGGCAGATGAGTATGAAGCTTTGCGGCAACAGTCGGAACAGCAAGCTCACCGCATTGGGGAATTAGAGCAACAAGTGGCTGATTTACAAGCTGAAGCTAATGCCAAGGTAGCGGCAGATGAGTATGAAGCTTTGCGGCAACAGTCGGAACAGCAAGCTCACCGCATTGGGGAATTAGAGCAACAAGTGGCTGATTTACAAGCTGAAGCTAATGCCAAGGTAGCGGCAGATGAGTATGAAGCTTTGCGGCAACAGTCGGAACAGCAAGCTCACCGCATTGGGGAATTAGAGCAACAAGTGGCTGATTTACAAGCTGAAGCTAATGCCAAGGTAGCGGCAGATGAGTATGAAGCTTTGCGGCAACAGTCGGAACAGCAACATCAGGTGATCGCTACTTTAGAAAAACAACTCCAAGAGTGCCACATCCGGGCATCAAAAACAGTGCCCTCGGAAATTTATCAAGCCTTGCAACGCCAAGTTGAACAACAAACTCGTTCGATTTCTGCGTTGCAAGCGGAAGTATCTAACTTACGTTCAATGGCCGTCATCGGAGAAAATATGCTGAATAAGTGGCAGTTGCGCTATTTTTCTAAATAACTGTTAATTGTCCGTAATTTGTCTAGGTATTGTCTAGATATTTTGTCTGGAGATATGGAGTCGTTATTGATAGCGACTCTATTTTTTTGCGGCAAATTTTGGGGGGAAATTTTTTGGCGGCAAATTTTGGGGGGAAAATTTGGCAATACCCAAAATGGTATAGCGAATACCATTTACAAAAATTCATCCAACAGTCTCTAAGATTCTTAGGGTGTACCTTGCAGGGTGTAGGGTGTCTGCTTCTCTGCTCCTCTTCTCCTACACCCTACACCTTCTAGATAATGTTGGGTTTCGTTCCTCAACCCAACCTACAAAATACTAATTATTGATAAAATTTACAAAGATAACTGGCAATTTCTGGAGGCATGGAGGTAAATCTAATTAAGAAAAAAGGCTCATACACTGAACATTTCTTTAAAACTTTGGCGTAAATATCTCCAGGTTCTTCGTCTGAAGTTAAGCCTAGGTCTAAGTTAATTTTAATATCGCTTAAGGGTTCGATTAATCTTTCGGTTTTTATTTCTGCGAGTTCCTCGGATAATTTGACTAAAGTTGCTCGATATTGGGTGGAGTTGATATGTTTGCCATCGACGAGGCTATAAGTTAAAGCAATTTCGGGTATAACCGGAAATAGTTCTGCTTCCATTTTGGGCATAAACTGCATATATTGACCACTAATGCCGCCGACTTCATAGACAATAATTTCTTGATTGAATCCTTTGGGATTGACGATTTTTTTGTCGTCGATTCTTAAAGAAGTTTTGATGCTGTTTATGGTAGCTTCTGAGATTAATATTTGTCCGCCTATGGTATAAGATTCAATCCGAGAAACGAGGTTGACTTCATTGCCGATCGCGGTATATTCGGCGTGGTTATGGGAGCCAATATTGCCGACAATCACTTCGCCGGTATGAATGCCAATTCCCATTGAAATCGTCGGTAAATTTAACTGGCGCAGTTGTTGATTAATTTCTTTCATGGCAAGTTGCATGGCCAGCGCACAAGCAACCGCTCTTTCTGGGTCGTCTTCGCTGCTAGTCGGGGCGCCAAAAATAACTAAAATAGCATCGCCCATAAATTTATCAATAGTGCCATTATATTGTTTAATGATTTGGCACATTTTATCCAAATAAATATTTAGTAAAGTTACCACTTTTTCCGGTGGCAAAGTTCTGGCTATAGCGGTAAATCCCCGTAAGTCTGATAATAGCAAAGTCACGGTGCGGTTTTCGCCCCCTAGTTTGAACCCTTGGGGACTTTCTAGTAAGTTGGCAATTACCTCATCATTCAAATAACGTCCAAAGGTTTTTCTAATTTCTCCAGCGGTTCTGGCAATATATCCTTGAATAGCGATCGCCGCTCCTAATAAACCCAATAAGGGCGGAACTACGGGAATCCACCAGCCTGCTAAAAACACAAAATAGGTGGTACCGAACAAAGTACAGATGCTCAGAATTAGACTGCCTGAACTCAGCCAATATATATGAGTGTTGCCGTTAGGATATCGCCATTTCCAAGCGATAGTTGAACCCAACGTTGACCAAGCAAAAATCCACGCCCATTCTAGGGGTTCTGACCAAGTTTTGACTAAGGGGCGATCGCCCAGCACCGCGTCCAAAATTTGGCTGGCAACATTGGCATGAATTTCTACTCCCGCAGTGGGTTCAGGAGTGGTAATCAGCCCACTACTATAAGGAGTAAAAAAGAAATCATTCAGGCTTTCGGCGGTGGAACCAATTAACACAATGCGAGCGCGCATGAGGTCACTGGCAATTTTATTTTCTAGCACATCGGTCATGGATACGAGTCGATACGGACATTGATTTCTGTTGCGTAAACAAGAAGGACCGCGAAAATTTAATAAAATTTGATAACCAGAAGCGTCTGCTCGAACGTAACCCCCATCATTACTTTCAAAAGGAGGAAATACCACATCACCAAATTTAATCCAGCTTTCATCAGTTAACCCAACCGGGATTCCCACCGCTTCTAAATATAACCAAGCTAAAGTAAATCCTAAACTATAAACCGGATTGCCTTCGCGATCGTTCAGATAAAAAAAGCTGCGCCGAATTTTTCCATCGGCATCTTTGACAAAATCATTGGCACTCACTTGGTCTAATTCCGCTAATGCTGCCGGTGGATTCACCCCAAAAGCATTTTCGTCTCCGACAACTTTCTTAATCCCAATTAAATTAGGAGTAGATTTGTAGATTTCCACTAATTCTTGATGACCTGGTTCTACGGGTAAATCCCGATAAATATCTAAACCAATGGCATGGGGTTCTTGGGCTTTAATTTTCTCTAATAATTGAGCCAGCACGCGATCGGGGACCGGCCATTGTCCCACATTTCGCAAATCTGACTCATCAATTGTCACCAAGACAATACGATCATCTGGACTTTCCGGGGGACGCAGGCGAAAGTATCGATCCAATAATGCCCATTCGAGCATCTGTAGTCCCCCAGTCCAGCGCAACCCCAATAATAAAATTGTCAGGCATGGGGCTGCGATCCAAACCCCACGCCATTCCCAAATTCGCTTTTTTACCTTGGCCCACATAGATTTGCGATTCGCGTTCGCGATCCCCGAAAGGAATCGGCTGTTAGTTATTTCATCTTACCTATCCGCTATGAGTTTTCCTGTGTCAGCCATCGGTGTAGGAAACAGAGGGTGTAGGGTGTGGGGTCGAAAGCCCCTACTACAACCAATTCCCCACCAAGATAAATGGAGCCCAATAAAAAGGATGTTGATATTGGCGATTTTGCAGTAACTCCAGTTGAGTCTGACGCAGTGCTTCAGCTTTGCTAATCCCTGGTTCAGTGCTGAGTATGCGATAGAACTCTGCCATAAACAGGGCGGTGGCTTCATCTTTGACCGCCCAAAGCGCGGCGATCGTGCTGCGAGCTCCCGATCGCACCGCCATCCCTGCGAGTCCCAAGGCAGCGCGGTTATCTCCAGCGGCGGTTTCGCAGGCACTAAAAACTAATAATTCAATTGGGGTGCGCTGTTTGGATGAGCTATTTTTGCCCGGAGTTTGGGCGAATACCAGAAGTTCATTTAACTCTTTGACGTTAATTTTCCCATCCCAAGTGAGAATAAATGTCTCGTCAGCTTTGGAACTAAACTGTCCGTGGGTGGCAAAGTGAACCACCGGAAAATTTCCTCGATTCAGTTTTGTTTGCACTTTAGTGCGGGTAAAGTCTTCATTGAGTAGTATCAGGGTCGGCAGTTGGGATTGAATTTGATTGAGTTCAAACTCTACCGCAGGCAGGGGGGAAAATCCTTGCCGAGATTCGCTTAAACCAGCGGTTAAGACTTGCAGCTTGATTTCCCCCAAGGATTTTGGTTCGAGTAGCTGTAATCCAGGAGTGAGGGCGATCGCATATTTTTCGATTAAATATTCCTGCCCATTGTACAAGGTGGACATGGGCACATTCCGAAATGCCCCATCCGGCACAAATACTAAGGTTTTCACCCCACTGGCAGTGAGTTCGGTTTCGATGGGGCGAATCAGCCAATCATAAACTTGTTCCGAGAGTTCCAACCGTTTTTTCCGAGAAACCACCGGACTTAATGAGATTCTAAATTCTGCCAGGATGGATTCTACTTCTGTTTGAGAAACCGCACTACTGTAGTGAATTAAGGGTTTTTCCGGTAAGGAAAGAATCACCTCTAAGCGATCGCTTAAAATAATTGGATAAATTACGGCAGCGCTGCGATCTATTTGATCGATTTGTACGGGTTTGGTATCTAAACAGGCATCCTGAAAAAAGTTATCCAGTTCTGCTAATTGCAGTAATTCCATGACATCTAAAGCGGTTTTTAAGTCTTTTTGACTTGGTTCAGCAGTGAGTAATTCACTGACTAACTCTCGATAGACAGGTTCCACACTTTCTCGGAAAGAAAATTGCACATCAGAGTTGATGGCGACGATATCACTCCGCAACAACTGAAGGCTATTCACCGCTTGGGTATAAATGGCGATCGCGCCCGATTTTTGGCCGCTATTTTTTAACAATCTGCCTAATTGCCATTGCCATTGATAGGCAATATCTGCCGCATTAATTGCTTGAGCAATGAGTAATGCTTGTTCTGTCACCTGAGTGGCGGCAGAAAATTGTTCAGTTTGGATATAAAGATAGCCTAATTTTCCCAGGGCATAAGATTCTGCCCGTTGGTCATTGATACTTCTTGCTTCTTGAATGGCTTTGGCTAACTGTTCCGCCGCTTGATTCAGATAATTATGCTTGATATAATTAGTCTGATTATTGGCGGGATTATTGGCGGGATTATTGGCGGGATTATTGGCGGGATTATTGGCGGTAGCCGAGTTTAATTGAATTAAGTTATCGGCCAAATGAACTCGAGCATAAACCCCAGCATGACTAGGTTGAATGGGAGCAATTTCTGACGCAATTTCCGGCACCAAAGCCACTGCATTCGCCCATTTTTGCTCGAAAATCAATAAACTTAGTTGATTTATTTTCGCTTTTAGTCTATTAATGTGACTAGGGCAAGATTGATTTTTCTCTGGGCATTGGGCTACGGCGGCAGCTTCTTGATAATAAGCATAAGCGGCGTCCGAGTCTGCTTGATTGCGGGCGGTATTTCCTAATGCAATTAAATTGTCGCTAATTGCTTCAGGGCTACCTAATTTGCGCGTAATTTCTAAGCTTTCTAGTAACATTTGGCGAGACTGGTCAAGTTCACCAATTTGTTGTAATGTTTTACCCAGTGAGCGCAAAGTAGCGGCTTTAAGTAGGGAGTCAGGTTCGCTGGTCAAGGCTTGCATCACAGCAGTTAGAGTGCGTCGCGCTTGCAGATACAAACCTAATCCTTGCATGGCTTGGGCTTGGTTAATTTGACTGCCGATAACTCCCAAGCGATCGCCCGCTTTAGCATAAGCCCTTTCTGCTGCTTGCCAAGTAGCTAAAGCTGCCTCCATATTACCAGCGGTTAATTCTTGTAATCCTTGCTGGTTTAAGGTTTGAGCGCGAATTAAATCCGAATTTTCCGCCAATAAAACCTGGTGACGATTGCGGTTTGGCGTTAAAGCAATAGGATTTGGAGATGTTGGCGTTAGCAGCAACGATGGCGTTTTAGCTAACACCTGAGTTGTCATCAAACAACTTAAAAATAAGCAGATGAAAGTCAATATTTTTTGCTTATTCATGTTTTTTAAATATATGAGTTTGTCGCTCAGGCTGTTTGACAAAAATCTGAATCCTTTGTTTAGGAAATAACCCTGATATAGCAGCGGAGATATGAATTACAAAAAACCTGTCATTTCCGCCGATGGCGGGAATCCAGAAAACCTGTATAATCCAGTAAAACCCGCTATAACTAATTGCTAGTAATTTTCTAACTTTGTCTAAATTAGCGTTTTTAATTAGCGCCATTAATTAGCACTTGGCGGACAATTCTCAGAAGACTCTCGGTTTTCTGTTTGAGTTTCCGGGGGATTTGACTGGGGTGAGTCAGCCGCTGTGGCCACGGGATCCTCAATGTCGCCATTATCAATTTGTTCCTGCCAATCTGAGAGCATTTCAAACATTTTATTGGTGACTTTAAATACAGGTTCTTGGGACATAATTTTCCTCCTTAAATCCATAATGTTTAATCATAGATCGACTAAAAATCGATCTACTGGGATGATGCCAAAATTATAACCGGGCGATCGCCTCTTCAAGTAACTGACAGCCCTGGGCAACATTAGCCATGCGAGATAATTGATCTCGTAATTCATTCGCCCCCACAAAGCCTTTGGCATACCAGGTCATGTGTTTTCGGGCTTGCTGCACCCCGCGATCGCCCTTATACTCCCACAATAAAAGTAAATGTTCCTTAGCACATTGTAACCTTTCTATGGTAGTGGCTGGTGGCTTTTGTTTTCCTGTTTTCAAAAAATAATCAATCTCACCCACTAAAAACGGGTAGCCCAACGTTCCACGGGAACACATCACCCCATCCGCCCCGGTTTCCTGCAAACACCGAATCGCTGATTCCACAGAAAAAATATCCCCATTGGCAATCACGGGAATCGCCAGAATTTCTTTAACTTTAGCAATCCAATCCCATCGTGCATGACCTGTATAACCCTGCGATCGGGTGCGACCATGAATAGTGATCATTTGCGCCCCCGCATCTTGCATTCTTTGGGCGAATTCTAATATATTAATTTCATTATCATCCCAACCAATCCGGGTTTTTACCGTCACGGGTACATCAACCGCTTTAACCGTTTCTCGGACAATCGCCTCAGCGGTTTCCGGTTCCCGTAATAACTTAGAACCGCCCCCTTTTTTGGTAATTTTATTCACCGGACAACCCATATTAATATCAATGGTATCTGCCCCTTGTTCTACAGCAATTTCCGCCGCTTTTGCCAGGAAATCAGGGCGGCAATCAAACAGTTGAATACTAATGGGAGTTTCTTGGGGGTCAACTTCCATTATTTTCGGTAATTCCCGGAGATGTTGTAATTGACTCGCTTGTACCATTTCTGTGTACATCATCGAATCTGGGGCATAGCGGCGCACTAAACGTCGAAATACTAAATCTGTCACCCCAGATAAAGGGGATTGCAATACCCGGCTTTGGACTGTAAAAGAGCCAATTTTTAAAGGCGTCGATAATTTATCTTTGAGGTGGGAATCTAGGGTAGGGTTTAGATGGGCGAGCGGCGATTCTGTCGGCAATTCTGTCAGCATGGTGAATTCGTTAATTTACCAGATATTATGCCATATTATGCCTCATTATATTATCCTAGATTCATTATCCCCAAGATTCATTATCCCCAAATGAATTTTATTGACCATCGGCCTAACCAGGCGCTCGATAGGCGCTCGATAGGCGCTCGATTTATTGCTTCAGATTATCGCTCCAGGATAGCTTTGACATTTGGCACCATTTCTTTCAGCAATCCCAAAACTTTTCCCCAGGGGTAATCCTCCCCATAAACACTCAAGCGATTCCAGGTATTATGGAATATAATTGAATCAGAAACATTAGCCAAATATCGGGCAGCAAAATATTCCTGAAACGTCAAATGAGAAAACGAGTAAATTCCTTTAGCGGGTTCAACTAATAATCCATGCTGCATTTCTATTAAATTCAGCTTGAGGATTTGACTCGGTTGTTTCGGTTACACTTTCCCCAGTTAAACCGGCAATTTCCGCCCAATCTAAGTCCAAACTTTTACAGATATCGATAAAAATATGTCGTTCAACGGGATGACCAGAGAAAAACTTCCAGACTGACTGACGAGTCGGCAGTCCGACTTCAGCAGCTAGATATTCTTGGGTTCATCCTTTGCGTTCAAAGGCTTTTTTGGCCTATTCTATACCAGATAGAGAGGTTTTGAGCGATCGTTTAGTCATTTTTGTTCCCAGGTTTACGGTATTTATACTTAACTACTACTGTAGATGCCCCTGGGTTAAACAGCCGTGAGCGAAAAGTTGCAAATTAGCGATCGCTGTTTGATTTTTTGTTGCTTAATAAATCTACCACGATAAAGTATCATGAATTCCCGGTCGAAAAAACCGGGAATTTTAGCTTAGTGATTTTGTGGTAATTTTACTGAATGTTATACCCAAATAAATTGGGATTGACTTCGCTTAACTTTAAATCACCTAATCCATATTCAGCCCAACGGCGATCGACCATTGCCGCTACATCGGGGTCTGACTCCAAAGGTTTGCCCCATTCATGGTCGGTTTCCGGGGGAATTTTCGTAGTAGCATCAATGCCCATACGTCCCCCTAAGCCGATTTTTTTGCTGGCAAAATCTAAGGTATCAAAGGGGGTATTTTCCAGGATAAATACATCCCGCGATGGGTCAACTTTAGAACTAATTGCCCAAACCACTTGCCGAGGGTCGCGAATATTAATATCTTTGTCTACGACTATGACAAATTTGGTATAAGTAAACTGGGGTAAGGCACTCCAAAAAGCCAGGGCTGCCCGTCGCGCTTGTCCCGGATAAGCTTTATCAATGGAAATAATTGCGGCTTTATAACTTAGGGCTTCCATTGGTAGGAAAAAGTCCACAATTTCCGAGACTTGTTGCCGCAAAATTGGGGTATAAATCCGATTGAGTGCGATCGCTAACATCGCCTCTTCTTTCGGGGGACGACCACTAAATGTGGTTAAATAAATTGGATTTTTGCGATGGGTCATGCAGTGGAAGCGAATCAGTGGCGAATCTTCCACTCCGCCATAATATCCCATGTGATCGCCAAATGGTCCATCGGGCAATTCTTCCCCAGGGGTAATAGTTCCTTCTAAGACAAATTCACTATCTGCGGGTACTTCTAAATCTACGGTTTTGCACTTGGCAAGTTGCACTCCGCTGCCCCCATAAAGTCCGGCAAATAACCATTCTGATAAGTCCACGGGAATGGGGGTCGCCGCAGCCATAATAATCAGTGGGTCAACACCGAGGGCGATCGCTACTTCTAACTTCTGCCCTTTTGCCGCTGCCTTGCGTAAATGGCGGGCGCCTCCCCGGACGGACAACCAATGCACCGTCATCGTATTCCGGGATTGCAACTGCAACCGATAAACCCCCACATTCGGCGTTCCTGTCTCGCAATCTTTGGTAATCACCAGACCCAGAGTAATAATTTTCCCTGCATCCCCACTATAGGGGCGAATCATGGGGATTTGATTCAAATCCAAATCATCTCCCTGGATCGTCACCTGCTGACAAGCAGGGAAAAAGTCCCGTCCTGGCTTGGCTTTGAGCACATCAAACAGCACCTTACCAAACTCTACCGCTTGGGCGACCTTTTTCGGTGGTTTTGGCTGTTGCAACATCGCCAATTTTTTGCCCAACTCTTCTAACTCAATGGGCTTTTCCATATTCATCGCCCAGCAAACCCGTTCTTCCGTGCCCATCAAATTAATCGCCACGGGATAATCGGAACCTTTGACATTTTCAAATAAAAGTGCTGGCCCCCCCGCTTGCAGCACCCGGTTAGAAATTTCGGCAATTTCCAAATCTGGGTCAACCAAAGCACTAATTCGGCGTAATTGTCCCCGTGCTTCTAGGAGTTTCAAGAATCCGCGTAAGTCTCTTGCCATTTTGTTTGCGATTTGCTTGCGTTATATTAAGCTTATTTAAGCATTCTTTCTGATCAGCTGCCGCACTTTGCACTTACCAACCTTGCACTTACCAACAAATAACAAATAACAGTTACTTAATTTTTTCTAAGAAAACTTGGCGCTGGTCAATTTCAATTACTTTGAGTTGGTCGGCAAATAGCTTCATAAAAGCATCGATCGCCAGTCCGGTATTCCATTCGGGATGGTCTTCAAAGACAAAATTATAGTCATCAAAAATAACCAGCCCTCCGGGTTTAACCAATCGCCAGCTAATTACTGCATCTTCTAAGACATCGCTGGCTTTATGGGAACCATCAATATAGACAATATCGAAAGAATTTAAAGGTAGCGATCGCATCACTTCTTGGGAATAGCCCACAATTTTATTCACCTTATATCCGGCTCCATTGCGAGCAATATTAATATCAAAATTCCTTTCAATTAACCGATGTTTCTCTGGATTTTTAATCTGGAAATCTAACACACCCTCAAAAATATCAATACAAGTAATTCTGGCGTCAGGATCCGTCAGCACTTCATCCAGTAACCAACAAGTCGCCATTCCTTCAAAACAGCCAATTTCTAATATTTGTAATCCCGGAAAACCGGCATATTTTTTTAAATGCTTTGTCCACAGAGGAATCAAACAAGTAAAGCATTCCGCCGAAATTGAATAGCCTTTGGCGGCAAATTTTTTTAAATAAGGAATGCTTTGCAGTCGTTCTTTAGCATCCAAAAAATTTGGGTCAAGTTCCAAGGTTTTGGCAAATCTCAGGGCAGCTTCGTCAAACGCTGCGGGCTGATAATCAAACAGAGCGTGGTAATATAGTGCTAATCCTAAATTAAACTGCATCGCCGCGGAATTAGGATTAAGTTCTAATGCTTGACGCGATACTTTAACCGCATCGGCATACCGGCATTTTTGCCAATTTTGCTGATAGTTAATTAAAGTGTAAATTCTGGCTAAAAAATGACGTGCTTCAGTAAATTCTGGATTTATTTCTACTGCTTTTTGGCCAGCTTGAATTGCTGCTAAAAATTTTTCCTGCTTTTCAAGTATTTGGGCTAAATTAAAATATCCTCCCGCCAATGTAGGTTGCAGTTGAATCACTCTCTGGGCTAAAATTTCAGCGTTATTTAAATCATTATGCTGCCAGTAATTTACCGAACATTGAGCATAAATTGTGGCCAGCTTTTCCCTTAATTTAGATTCTTCATTGATTATCTGCGGGTTAATTAAACCAGCATTTAAGCAGGCTTCACTAAATCTTAGATAGTCTAAATAAAATGGCCGCAAGTCTATTAAACAGTCTAAAATTTTCCAGATTAAGTCACGATTAATTAACTGGGGATTTGTGCTTGGTATTAATTGGGTGGCTTGAACTAAAGCCGAATTTCCATTTGCTTGAAAGGTTCCTTGTTGGATGCTCAGGAAAATGTGAGAAAGTAACTGGTTTAAGTCTGGAGCCATGATTAATTATCAGACATTAACGATTAATCATAGTAGCATTAGCATTATGGGTTTTCCTTGTTATTGCTTATTCGTTATTCTCTAGTGTATAACAAATAACAAATAACCAACAATAGGGGCGGAGGGGCTTTCGGAGCCGCCAATCGAGCAGAGGAGCTTCAGGAGCGGGGGGGCTTTCGGAGCGGGGGAGCAGGGGAGCAGGGGAGCAGAGGAGAGCAATTATAAATTATAAATTATCAATTATCAGTTATCAGTTATCAGTTATTAATTACACCCCAACCAAAGAATCCCTACCCAACAATCAACAATCAACCACCAACCAATAACAAATAAAAAAGGTGGGCAAATTTTACCCACCCTACTTATATAAGCGATCGCCTAGGAAAGTCCTTGATTTCGCATAAATTTCTCTAAGCGATCCATGCCTTTTTCAATGGTGGCGAGATCCGTGGCATAAGATAGACGAATGCAATCATCGGCGCCAAAAGCGATACCGGGAATGACGGCCACTTTCTCCGAGTCTAGTAAGGCTTTGGAGAATTCCAGGGATTTCATTCCGGTGGCGCTGATATTGGGAAACATATAAAAGGCGCCGGTAGGTTTGGGACAAATGATTCCCGGAATGGCCGTTAATCTACTAAACATGACTTGTCGGCGTTTGGCAAAGGCTTCTACCATTTCCGCTACACAGTCTTGGGATCCTTCCAAAGCCGCGATCGCGCCATATTGGGCAAAGGTGCAAACGTTAGAAGTGCTATGACCTTGAATGGTACTGGCGGCTTTAATGATCGGCAATGGCCCTGCCAAATAGCCCAAACGCCACCCGGTCATGGAATAAGCTTTGGCAAACCCGTTACTAATAATGGTGCGTTTAAATATTTCTTCACCAAGGGAACCAATGCTGACGTGCTTTTCATCCTCGTAGAGAATTTTCTCGTAAATCTCGTCGGAAACGACCAAAATATCTTTTTCCACGACAACTTGCGCGATCGCTTCCACTTCTGCCGGACTGTAAACCATCCCGGTCGGGTTCGACGGGGAGTTAAACACCAATAACTTAGTCTTCGGTGTGATGGCTGCCCGCAGTTGTGCCGCCGTAATTTTATAGCCACTCTCCTCGGTGGTGGGCAGAATGACCGGGACCGCATCCGCTAATCGCGCCATTTCTGGATAACTCAACCAATATGGCGCCGGAATGATCACCTCGTCACCGGGATTGAGGATCGCCACCATTAAGTTATAAAGGGAATGCTTTCCGCCATTGGTGACGATTACATTTTCCGCTTTGTAGTCCAGACCGTTATCAGTTTTCAGCTTATTGGCGATGCACTCGCGCAATTTCGGTTCCCCAGACACGGGGCCATACTTAGTTTTTCCGGCCTCCAATGCTTTGGCCGCTGCTGCTTTGATATGATCCGGGGTATCAAAATCCGGTTCTCCGGCACTGAAACTACAAACATCAATTCCTTCTGCTTTCAGCGCCTTGGCTTTGGCGGCGATTTCCAAGGTAAGTGATGGGGTAATTTGAGCAATTCTATCTGCCAGCTTCATGGCTAATCAATAATGAAGGTAAGTTTTCTAAGTTGATGAATATCCTACTGCAATGTTAAATCCAGGAATTGAAATGTCAAATGATGGTGACATCAAAATCTAGGAAAAACTGAGGAAAACTATGAACCTGAGATTAGCAAACCTCTTCTCCAAAATCATGTAAGCTTTCTATAAAGAAAAGCTTAAAATTTGCCTTAGCATGATTAATTTGCATTCGAGGGATAAGGATTTTGACTACTTTGACTACACAAACTACATAGATCGTCCCCACTCATGGCATCACAAATTAATCATTAAATAAACCGGAAAAATTGTCCTACTTTGTAGTCAGAAGTCTTTGCCATCATCCCTGGGTGGAGATTTGAAGCGATCGCCCCTGATATTCTGGCTTTGGCTGCGGCATGGCAGCGGGGCAAAATTCCCGGCGATCGCGTTCCCGTTACCTTTCCCGTCACCTTTCCCGTCACACTGAAGTGACCACCTATTCTCATGTATCAGCCCATCTCCGTATTTTCACGGAGAGGAATCCGTAACTACATCAAAACTTTACATTTGCGGGGCGCCACTGGGAAGCAAGCGGTTGATCTTGGGAGCGATCGCACCAGAGTCGATCATCTGTGTTAAAATAGATCCCAGGATTTGATTATCGGTGACTGTTGGTTTGATTAAATATGCCTGAAAGCCAATCAGGATGGCATATGTAGGGCGATGGTGACGAAAATCACCGCAATGGCTAACGGCGATCGCTTCTCCTCTGGCATGAATTAGTTAGACTAAGAGTATCAGCAACCAAAGGACAAAACCTTTGGGGTGAGGCCAAGCAATCTTTACGCCCTAATACTGGCGACTAAAGGTTTCTGGCCATCTCTCTTGTATGTAGTCTTTGCCTCAGACAAACCCATTGATTTTTGCTGAAGTTCACAGAAACTTTACAAAAAAATCCGGGGAGCCACTGATGACTCAACATGATCTGCTTGTTATGATAGAGTCATCAGGCAAAAATAAATTCTCAGCAAAGAAAAATCAGAACTTAACCACAACCTTGAAAAAACAAAAAAATTTAATCAGTTAAGTGAGAGACGGTGACAAGACTACAGTTTACAGTTTAATTACTCAGTTCAAACTCACCGAATCAACCCACTGTCCAATTCATCGATTTTCTGATTCAACAACAACTCACAAAAAACAATCAAGGGGGAGCCACCATGAACAATAAATTATTTGCTACTATCACCGCCACGGCTACCGCCACCGCTTTACTAGGTTTCGCCGGTGCCGCCCAAGCCTTCACTTTTGGCACCAGTGGCATGAGCTTCAGCCAGAACACGGATGTCAAGTTTAACTTTGTCCAAGCGAATGGCTGGTTCCAGTCTACCTTGTCACTTTATGAAGTCACCACAAACGCCAGCGGCGACCTTGTGGCCACGAAGGTAGTCGATCTGTTCCGGGAAACGCGAAATGTTGACGTTGGTTCTGGTGCTCACAACGGATTTTTGTCAACCGCTGGGGGGCCGAATAGCGCAGTCCAAATCGCCGAACCCTCCAACCCCTTATTGACCATCATCAACCCCTCCAAAATCTCATTCACTTTTTTGGCCAACCGAGTTTACACCCTCGGTCTGACCAGCGTGACTCCCACGGGTGAAAGCAGAGGAACGGTCTATAGCATGAGTGCTCTGAATGTGGGAGGAGGCCAACGGGCTGTGTTTGAAGCACCCCACAGTACCGCTCCAGATGGCAACGATGGTGCAAGTTTGTTTAATCCAGGCGACTATTCGTCCGCAAATCCTTTCCTGCCTCCCACTGCTCCAGGCCAGACTTTCAAACCTGTAGTGATTGGCTTTGAAGATCAGGTTGGCGGTGGCGATCGCGACTTCAACGACTTCATCATCACCGCTGAAGCCCCCGAACCGTTGACCATCGGAGGTCTAGCCCTAGGAGGCGCTGGCTTGTTGGCTGCGCGTCGGCGTCGCCAAGGGAAACAAGCTTAATCTCCGTCAAACAATCTCAGTGAATCTGACTCTGCATCGATCGCACTTTGATTGGATTTTGATTGGAGCAAATAGTTTTCCGCAGTTGGTTTATATTGCCAACTGCTTTTTTTATGGTTCCCCAACCTTGGCTCTAGACAAGCATCTCATTTCTTGCGAAACCCATTATTCATGAGTTAAAACAACAGAAATGTTTAACCAGTACAATCTTTGGATGACGACAAGAATTCACGATCACTTTTATGAACTTTTATGAACTCGCTTATGGACTCGCTTAAATTACTGGAAAGTCCCAAATATTGGTTGTTGGCGATCGCCACAGGTTTAATTGCCATCCATCTCACCTTAACTTGGCGATCGGACAACATTGATGTACTCGGCACCAGCTTGCTCTTTTGGGGAGCGGGTGCGATGCTAATGTGGGAAAAAAAAGACTCCCTGGACTTGGAAACTGAGCTAATCTCAACCTTGGTCGGCATCTCGATCATCGCCTTGGTGTTACTCAAAAGTCTTTCCATCTCCGGTTATGACATTTTCCTGCGTTTTTCACCGTTAATTTCTGGGCTAGGGCTAGGGCTGCTGGCTTCTGGTTTCAAAGGCTTAAAGCAATATTGGCAAGAACTACTGATCCTCGGTTTTATTGCCATTCCCCCCGGATTAATTTTAAAGTTTATTGATGTCGCCCCAGTCACCGCTAAATTCACCCATTTTATTCTTCATTATTTAGGAGTTAATGTGACTCGCCAAGGAGTTCATTTAATTGTGGCTAACTCCAGTTTAGAAGTCGCTTCTGGTTGTACCGGAGTCGGGGCAATTTTGCAATTGCTGGGACTGGCAATGCTGGTATTATTAATGTTTCCTACCACTTTACGCCAGAAAATTTTAGTGTTGCTGACAGCAATTGTGGTGGCATTTGTGGTTAATGGGGTCAGAGTTGCTCTGATGACTTATCTGTTAGCTTTTTATGGTCAAAAAGCTTTTGAATACTGGCATTATGGAGATGGTTCTTTGGTATTTTCTATGATTGCGGTGGGGATTTTTGGATTATTCTGCTGGTTTACGGTGTTACGAGATGACCCGAAAAGTTCACCAAAAAATTCACCATAAGGAAAGTAATCCATGAGCGCTGATTCCTGGAAAAATACTAGAATCGCCCTGTTAGGGACAACGTTTTTTGGTGTGCTGTTGGTATTGGTAAAATCGATTTTTTATCCAGCCAGCAGCGATCGCTCCCTATCTGCTTTTGACTTTCCTCAAACCGTACCTTTAGCCGGGTGGCAGCAGATTAAAGCCACACCCTTGCCCGTGACCGAAGATACTTTATTTATCTCTGGCGCTCATTATCAATATTTGCAAGAAGACCGTTTCCTGGACATCAAAATGTACTATGTAACTGTTGGTAATGCCTCCGGTCTTCAGGATGTAATTAAAAAGTATGGTTATGAAAACTGGGTACAGAATCAAGTAGAAATGCGGCAGGATAAAAACATCGGTTTTTATGGTTTTTGGCAGAAAGAAAATCGCGTTAACCTTGCTGCTTGCATTAATCCTATCCCTGGAACTACCTTGACCGGAGACCAGTTTGGCCAAATGTACAACAGTCAAGCTTTCCAGTTGGGTCGGATTATTCCTTGGCTGCTGGGAAAAGCGCCGTTGAGAGACAGTCGTTGTCTCTGGACAACCTTATCTCTACCCATAGAAACCGGGAAATCACCACAAGAAATTTACCCTGTGTTAGAACAGGCTTGGTTTTCTTGGTATGAATGGTGGCAGCCACGGTTTCCCCAACGCTAATCAATTGACTACTATTCCAGATTATCCAGACTATTTGGAATAGCAACTTAAGTATAAAAAATAAAAATCAAGACTAAAGGAATGGTGCTAATTTTATGAGTGGCTCGCAAGAACAAGGACTTTCAATCTATAGGTTACGCTTGGTAGGATATGGTTTACTACTGTTTGCGCTGATTGACACGCTTCTAGTTTTTTATCCACCTCAGTTTACTAACGCGGCCTGGGAATTGCAAACAATGGGGGCAGTTGTGGAACGTTTGCCGGTGCCATTGTTAGGACTGGTGATGGTTTTTTTCGGGGAAGATTATGAACGCAATGCTTTAGAAAATATTTTCTTAAAAATTGTATCTTGGTTTTCTTTATTGTTGGCGATCGCTTTTTTGTTACTCTTGCCTTTAGGGATTAATAATACCCTGCGGATCAATGCCGAAAATAATCAAGGTATTCAAGCGCAAGCCCAACAAAGGCAGGCTGAACTGGAAGCCGTGGAAGCTCAAGTAAATCAAAGCAGCACTGCGGATCTGCAAAATTTAGCTTTAGAACTTAACCGCATGGGTTTGCCGGTAGATGCAGCTAACACTCAAGCGCTTAAATCAGATATTCTCGCAAGAGTGGCCACCGCGAAAGAAAAGTTACCCGGCCAAACTCAAGCAGCACGAAACAGTCAGCGTCAGGCTCTATTCAAAAATTCATTTAAGTGGAATCTGGGCGCCCTGATTGGCAGTATTTTATTTTTCTATATTTGGCGAGGCACCGATTGGGCTCGATGATGATTCTCCCCTAAGAATAGTCGCGCTCGCCCATCGCTTGCAGGAGTGAGACGCTAAACCGGAGCGACATGATTCATTTGTCACCGTCATCTCATGCCAGAGGTGGCGGTTTCTGTTAATTTGGCCAATATTTCTCTCTTCTGTGAGTAAATGCTGTATTTTTTGTGGTATTATTTTGTAATATATCGTATTATAACATAATACATATGGTTGAGAGGTGCTAACATATTCAGTTATTTATGCCAAGATTGACTCAAAATGCTGTTCAAAGGTCTAATCGATATTCTATTCTTTAAATGTCCATAAACCAGCTTTAAAGCATCCGATTCAGTGGCAGCATTCATCATCGCAGTCATCATATCACCGCATTCATTACCTACCATATTGTCACCGAATGGAAAATTATGGGCATGAGATATTTTCGAGATTATAACGACAGCCCGATGTATAGAAAAAATCAAGAACAAGACCTGTTAAGAAATGGTTGGCGACCCTTATATCGTGACCTAGACCCGCAATTTTTATTAGAACTGGCGTCTAACGCTCCGTGGAAACTAACTCAAAAAAGTTTGGATTTGCTCAGTCGAATTGCCGATAACTTAGGCAGAACCAACTATGCTTGGTGGGCGAATATTTTGAATTTGTTTTCTGAAGATTTACGCTATAATATCGATGAGTTTTGGGACTATATTACCCCAGAACCGCCCCTGCCTAACCAGGATTATCTAGAAACTCTGAGTACAGAAACTCCGGTATTTCAGTTGGTCAACCGGGATATGGTTCCCATTGATTACGTTCTCCGCAGGCTACAAGAAATTACCGTTTTATCAATTCTAGACTTAATCGGACGCCCGGATACGATTCTCCAATGTTACGATGAGCGACATTTTTATTATCCCATTGCTCGCTTTGACAAATGGGAAAAGTTAGATGCGATCGGCACTATTTTCGCTTATTGGTCAAAACCAGATATCTGGCTGCAAATTAACAGTGGGGGCAGTACCATTAAACGATATACTTTGATGGCCAAAAAATTAGGTGATTTGGTCAGCCAAGCTACCAAAAATTTAGCGGTGATGCTGAGTGGTTATCAAACTCGCGTGGGGAAAATTCACAGCCAATATCCCCTGAGTTCTTTTCCTAGCAATATTCAAAGCTTTACCCATGAGGTGAAAAAAGCTATTCTCAACCAAGAACAATTAGCGGTTCTAGTCCAAGGAAAGCCCGGAACCGGAAAAACTGCCTGGACACAAGCGATCGCACACGAAATTTTATCCCCCTTGGGTTATGTGATATTTATTCTTGACCATGATGCCGTAGAAAACTTTATCCCACCGAATTATTTAGAGCGGATTTGCTTAATTGTTAATGAAGCGGATAACTTAGCCCAAGATCGAGCCAGGGAAGCGGCTCAATGGACAAGCAAAACTGAGCATATTCTCAGTTTACTTGATGGTACGTTATACAAAAGTGTGATTTCAGAATCAGGGATTCAAGACCAACAACGTTTGGTGGTTTTAATGACTTGTAATACTACCGAAAGACTCGATCCGGCTTTTTTACGCAAAGGTCGAGTTGATTTAATCTATGAATTTACTCATCAGTTTGTTTGAGATCCGGTTAAAATGATGCATCAATCACGATTAGTAAAAATTAGTAAATATCTGAGTTATCATTTACGTCACCAGCCAGAAAGACTGGGTTTAACTCTGGATGCAGGCGGTTGGGTTCCGGTAGAAATGCTGTTAGCTGCCGCTGCAAAAGATGGCTTTCCCATTTCGGCGGAGGAGTTGCCAGCAGTGGTGGCTAACAATAATAAACAACGCTTTTCTTTAGATGACGCCACCGGAAAAACTGTGATTTAAAGGGATGACTCCAGAAATGCGCATCGCTTATGAGTTGCGGGCAAACCGGAGTGGCAATTTTGAGCGGAAATGAGCGGCAAAATGATAAATGGCGTTGACAAGCAGGTGTGGAAAATTCGGGGGCGGTGCTCGGACTCATCCAGGGGCAGGAGTTCCGGGAAAGATCTGTTCTGGCAAAACCGTCGCCGAAGCGATCGCCTCTCGGTCATCCCCACCCCCATCAAACCCCTTTGACTAACCCCTTTGATTAGTAATTTTCCCTTCTCCCCCGGCTTTGATGCCGTTTCCCGTCGCTTTGGACTGTGACCCCATCTCCGTAAACCCTCGGAGAATAGCCAATTTTTCGGTCAGCAAAATCGGTCAGCAAAATCGGTCAGCAGAAAATAGATCGATTATGGTTGACAAAAGAGAAAAACTAGAGTTATAATCTATTTATGTAAAAAGTTTGTGGCGGTTTTATAGCATCCACAAATTATCTCCCCCTTATGGGCGATCGCACCTCGGAGATTTCCTTTCAAGACATAGTTGAGGCGATCGCCCTTTTATTTTGATTATTTTTATCCACAAACTGAGTTTTTCCGGGTTTAATCATCATCGATTCACCTTGATCTACCCAAATCTACCCTGGGCGTTAGTAATTTCACCACCTTTAACCCAGGAAAAAGTGAAAAAACATGATATTTAAGACAAGCGGTTCGCTGACTATAGCTATCATGCTTTATTTTACCACAAATACTAAAAATCTGTCAAAATTTTTGTAGATGATGTCTGATTTTATAAAAAAAATGGGTTTTTAAGTGACCAATTATTGATTAATAAGTCGGTTCAGAAAAAATCAAATTACCGTTCTCATAAACATCCAAAGATGGCCCAACCATGTAGATGTATTCATTCCCGGAATCATCGGTGGTAGTCGCCATGTAGTATCCACTATCTGTAAATTCGACTCCGTAGACGTTTACCGAACTTCCGTTGCCTTTGTGTTGGCCATAATAAAACAAATCTCCATTGCCATCCTCACAAATTGAGGCATAGTAGGTATCGGTTTCATAAGCCTCGATGACCTTCGCTCTTGGGCATCCCCCTTGAGAGATCAGAAATTGGTCAGAATTTGTCACAGTAGAATGCTCTACAGGGTTGATATTGTTGACTTCAGAATTGACGGCTAAGGCAGGCAAAACCGGCATAAAGCCGAACAACTCAAGAGTGCAAGCAAAGATTGTGTTCTCATATACGATGCTTTGATTGATACTGATTATTGATACTGATTATTTACGCATCAAAGATTAAATTACGCTGGGTATTTTCACTAAAATTGAAAATTGCCGATATTTAACGTGAATTTTGAGCCAGCGTAAGTTCTGATACTCTTCCTTTATAACTGATATTGAACAGAAGTGTCAAGGATTTTATTGATTTATTTTTTTAGTTGTTAGCTGACATTTTTTTCTCGCTCATCCAGTGATATTTGTTATTTTTTCTTAAGCATCTTCCCTTAATTATAAAGTTTTATTTGTTACTGATTGTTTAATCAATCATCGATTTAAGGCAAGCGCGTGAATGTAGGTAGTGCTTTCGGGGCTTTCGGGGCTTGCGGTCGGAGAAAAGTCGCCGGATCCGACCGGGGGCGACTCTGCCTATTCCGATGAGGCGATCGCCAGTTATAGTAAAAAGGATTAATTTTGCGATGTGCGAGAAACATCTTTGCTTATGACGGTTTTCCAACAAGGGCAAGCGAATTCGGCGCTAAACCAATGGATTTTCTATGGTTTTGTAGCACTCATCCTGATGACGATGTGCTTATCCCTAGCGGGATACTTGGGCTTGTACCATCAATACTTAGATGTCACCAACTCTTTTAAAGCCCAATACTTAGCGATCGGAATATCTACTTTAGTTTACTTTTTCTTAACTCAGAGGCCACAATGGGTTGTGGTGAGTTTAGTGAGTATTTTTATCAATAGCGTGGAAGTTTTGCCTTGGTATATTCCCCAAGGAATTGCTCCCAGTAATTTCCCGCCAAACCTGCGAGTTTTGGCGTTTAATGTATTAGCTAGTAACTCTGAATATGACCAGGTAATTTCTTGGGTGAAAACCGAAAAACCCGATATTGCCATTTTCATGGAGGCGAGTAATCAATGGAGCAAAGAACTGAAAAAGTTAGATGATACTTTTTCTTACCATGTGAGTGCGGAAAAAATTGATATCCAAATTTACAGCACTCTGCCGCTAGAAAATCCTAAGCTAAACATTCATGGTAAAAATCGTGGCTATGTGATTGCTGATATTAATCAAGGGGCTAATTTTTCCCTGATTGCCAGTCATGCTTATCCGCCAGTGGTATTTGGTCAGGAGGGATTTAACTGGCGGAATGAACAGTTAAAAAAAATGGGTGAAACTGTTGCGGCATTAGAAAAACCTGTGGTATTGGCGGGAGATTTAAACGTGACGATGTGGTCGCCGTATTATCAAAATAACTTTAAAAATGCCCAGTTAAGAAATACTCGTCAAGGTTTCGGCATTTTGCCCACTTATGAAGCGAAAAATTTCTTCAAAGCTGTTCCCATTGACCATTGCTTGGTCAGCAAGGAAATTCAAGTGGCCGATATGCGCCTTGGGCCTAGTCTGGGTTCAGATCATCTGCCGATTATTGCCGATTTAGTGGTGCCTAATTTGGTGAAAAATCAGCAATTCTTTAACCCAGAGGTTCAGCCAGAGTTGAAGCCAGCAATTAAATTGTAAGTAAGCAGTAAGTAAACAGTCAGCAAGCCTAAAAGCGCATTGCGCTACCAGAAATTGCTGAATGCTGATAGCGGAATGACGAATGGTGAATGCTGATCGCTTTTAGGCTTCAATTGACTTGTTTAATTTAGCGGTTCAGTTGCCAAGTCATTTAGACCGACCTCATTTAATAAATTTTCCCATGTATTTTTAAAGGTGGGATTGTTAGGATCTGAATGACGCAGATCCGCTAAACTGGCGATTAAATCATACCAGAGAAGTTCACTGGCGTACTTTTCTAGGCGAGCGCTTGGGGAAACCGTTTCAATTTGTCTCTGGATCGATTGACTATTTTCGATTCGGTTAATCCAGCCACCCACCACAGAACTTGTCGCTAAGTCGGTTTCGCTACAAATTAAACTAAATGACCAAAGGTAATTTCTACCTTCTTGCAAAGGATTGACATAAGTGGGAATATCAATCCGGTAAATTCCACCTTGTCCATTACCCAAGAACTCTTGTCGGTAAAGCAAATTCTCGTTTTCATCCCGAAGTTCAAACTCCATTTTGGTTTTTTCGGGAGTTGAAGGCACATATAAGAAAATACTGGGATGTGGTGAGGCAGTTCGACCGATTTCTGATTCAGGAACGATCGCGGTCAAAGGCTTGAGTCCGCTTGGGCAAATGCTTCGGGTTGCCGCACCGACTCTCCGACCGGGTGCATTTCCCCTGGTCTCTGTCTCAAAGGCATTCCAATTACTGCCTAATCCTTGACTGAGTTCCCGGGAATGGATCGGGATTTGAGCTTGGGTTTGGGCGTTCGGGGTACTAAATACTCCCAGAAAAAGAAGCAGAGAAATTGACAATATATTTAGAGGATACTTTTTCCCAGACATAATAAACCTGCTTGTTTGAAATTACCTACCGGGGAAACCCCCGGACAAATGGTTAATTTACCGAGTGTCTCAAAAGCACGATATTCACGATATTTATGACATTTTCTCGTTTGGTAGATTTGGTAGATGGACTGTTCGGTAGATGCACGCCATTTAATCCGCCCCAGATTTAGGAGATGCGAAACGTTTACTAAATACCAGAGACTTTATACCAGAGACTTTTAAAACCAGTTCGTTCCCTAGATCGGAACCCGGATAGGTATTGATCTCTGGTGGGTAAAGAAACGCTCTCTCTGAACAGATAGAGTTCAGTACCCTTTGATAGAGTACCCTGGTAGAGTGAAAGTTATTCTCTGGGGAAGCGAGGCGATCGCCCTTACGCTGCTTGCTTGATGCTTTATTGTGCGTTTGGCTCCTTGCTTTCAGAGCACTTTCAGAGCAATTTAACCAGGAGCCAGCCTAGCAAGCTAATCGAGAAACTTTCATTTTATGATAACTGCTGATTTCCGCTCCGGCTAGTAGCCAGGGTCAAAAATTTAAATATAAATATAATTTAATCTTGGCTATAGTCAGGGAAGGAAAAGGCAAGGGTATGGTTCAAGCACCCGGTTTAATTTTAGCAATCTCACATTCCGTATGACTCAAGAAAAACTCGTTGTTTCTGCCGAAACAAATCAATGGTTAAGAACAGTTAGACCTTATGGGGTCTATAAACTTCACGGCATGGCATTTATCGGCGATCGTTTAATCACCATTGATTCGATTCGGGGATATTTACTTGAAATAGACTGTACTAATGACAATACTAAGGTTCAAAATCCCGAGCAAGCTGAAGAGTTTATTGATACCACGGGTTTAGCGATTTGGGACAAGAGTTTATGGTTAACTCGCTATAACAGTGTGTATTTTTGTGAAAATGTCACCGATACCCTGGGCAGCGAACGGTTAAAACCAGAACATTTTGTCACCCTATCTGAGCCAGCGAATAGCGTAGCTGTGTGGCAATCTACGGTATATGTAAGCTGTCAAAAAACCGGGTTAATTTTGGTGTTTAATCGCCATAATGGACAGCAAATTACTCAGTTTTATGCTCCCGGAATTGGAGTGGAAAATTTGACAGTTCGGCAAGAAGAATTATGGGTTTGTGATAGTACGGAACAAACGGTTTACTGCATGGATCGCGCCACCGGTGAGGTGAAATTTAGTGTTTTGACACCGTTTGCTAATCCCACGGGTTTGGCGTTTCACCAAGATGCCACTACGGGCAAAGATATTTTATATGTGGTTTACTCTAATGAAGAACCTTATGTTAGAGATGACCCGAACTCCAGGGATCCTTATCAGTTGGCTTTCCGCGATCGCGTGTTAATTCATCCCCTAGATTTTTACTATAACCCAGAGCAACGGTTTGCCTTGTCTAATGGCTATTTAGTCGAAATGTCTTATGTGGAAGAGTTGGCTTGTCTCGATCCAGTTGATCTAGAAAATCTAGAATGGCGGATTGCTTTGCCGGCAGAAACCGCTCGCCAGCATCTTAGGTCAGTGGAAGCGATCGGAATGCCTTTCACGGAAGAAATTGAAGAAGGACAACGGATTGCGCTGTTTAAATTCCCTCGCTTAAAAGGTCATCAGTCAGGAATTTTTGGCTGGAAAGCTTTGCTCGAATTGCGGGGGATTAAGTACCAATTGAAACCACTAGATGTGGAAAATTTACCTCCGCTGCCCCCAGAGTTTGAAGAGCGTTATTTAGTGGATAACGATCATCTGGCAATGGATACGGAAATTGTCCGTCAAGCTGCCCAAGAAGCGAGCGGTACTGAAACCAATTTGCTGCGGAAAATTCTCAGTATTCGAGACTATGTATATGACAAACTCTCTTACGGAATTCAGTCGAAAATTGATCCGCCAGATCAAGTTTTGCAACGAGGAGTTGGGTCTTGTGGCGAATATGTTGGCGTCCTTTTAGCCTTGTTGCGTCTCAATGGAATTGCTTGTCGAACGGTGGGTCGCTATAAATGTCCGGCCCATCCTGACTGGCAGAATATTCCACTGCACCCTGACTACAATCATGTCTGGTTGGAATTTTATCTTCCCGGTGTCGGTTGGTTGCCAATGGAATCAAATCCCGATGATTTGATCGAACGTGGTACTTATCCCCTGCGATTTTTTATGGGTCTGGCTTGGTATCATGTGGAATTGGGCAAAGGCATCCGCTTTGAAAGTCTCAATCTAGATGGGGTGCGCGTTCATAAGCGGCAGATCCCCATTGGTGAATTGGCTTTGAATCATATTCAGTTCAAAATTTTGGGCGAATTGCCCGCAATGCCCTAGAATGCCCTAGAAAAATAATGCCCTAGGTAATGCCTAGAAAAATAATGATTAATTGGAGGAGTAGTGGAAACTTCAGTCCTGACCATATTGGCTTCCCTTGCTTTTCTGTTGCTAATTATAGTTAGCGGTGGGGTAATTTACTTAACTTTAGCAGAGTGGCGCGATCGCCGTCGTCAAGATCAAGAAAAGCGCTTGCGCTAATCGCAATTCTCTACTTTCAGAAACCGGGTTTCTGCTGCATCCCAGTTATCGGTGGTCAGCAAAACAGAAACCCGGTTTCTTGGGGCGAAATCAACAAAATTATGGAGTCAGAGGCAAGGCGATCGTAAACTCAGTTCCTTTGCCTAATTCTGACATACAAGTAATTTTCCCGCCATGACTCACTTCGACAATTTGCCGAGAAATGGATAAACCCAATCCGGTGCCTTTATCCACCGCTTTGGTAGTCCACGAATGGTGGAAGATTTTTGCTTTAATTTCTGGAGACATCCCCCGGGCATTATCTTTAATTTTAATCAGCGCATTCCGGCCATCCTCAGATAAAATCGTTTCAATAATAATCTGATTGGGATTGGCTTTAATTTCATCTTTGGAGCGGTATTGATTGTACTCTTCTAAAGCATCAATCCCATTGACGATCAGATTCATAAATACCTGACTCAGTTGTCCTGTGCGGTTTTGCCAATGCCAGAAAATCCGCCCACAAGCATCATTTCTGCTCTAGATTTACCCGGAAGCAGGGTTTCAGAAAAGTTAGCCACTCGTTCAAAAGCATCGAGGATTTGCACTTCTTTTTCTCGACCATAAAGTTTTTCGGGAATTGAGAAGCGATCGCATATATCATATTGGCCTAATTCAAAATTGGGAATAGTTTGATTTAAGCGCCATGCTTCTAAGCATTTTTCTAAATCATGGCGAATTCCCCACGCACTTTGATAGCGATTTTCCGCAGTTTTGGCCATTAATTTAAGAATCAAATCGGAGAGAATCTGGGGAATTTTTGGATTGACTAAATGGGGTGGCTAAGGATTTTTAGCCAAATGAAAATGGATTAATTCCATTGGGTCATCAGATTTAAAAGATAATTCACCTGTTAATAGTTGATAAAACGTCACCCCTAATGAGTAAAAATCACTGCGATAGTCAAGTCCCCGATTCATTCTTCCCGTTTGTTCCGGGGCAATATAAGCTAAAGTCCCTTCTAAAACATTGGGATTTTGCAGGGGTTGATTTTCTTTGGGCAACCGCGAGGCAATGCTAAAATCAATCAGTTTGATTTCTTTGGTTTGAGGATTAATCAGAATATTGGCTAATATTGGCTGGCTTAATATCTTTGTGAATGATGCGGTGATGATACAGATTTTCTAAAATTTGACAAAGAGCGATCGCGATTTCCAGAAATGTTTCTAAACTTAAAGGGTGGTCTTCAATATAACTGAGCAAAGAGACACCCTGAGTATCTTCCATCACCAACAGATAACCGTTTCCAGAGCGTTCTATCCCTAGAGGTTTAACAATGCCGGGAATTTCTAGATTTTTGGTTAATACATATTGATGCCGAAACTGCACCAATTCATTAAACTGGGGATAATCATTGCGTAATTTTTTAATCACCACTAACTTTTGGTCAGCTTCTCGGATGGCTCGATATACTTCAGTGCGAGTCCCTTGGTAAAGGCATTCTTAAATCCTATATCCTTTGAGGTTTAGCATATATTTAATTACACAAACACTGTCATTATTATCGCACGAGTTCATCTATAATAGTAGCAATTTATTCTGGATGCCTCCTCCTTTGTCACGTAGCTAAGGCCGCTTCTGGCTTTAAATTTAAGTAGCATTTTCGCTACTGTTGCTTTCACCCCATCCAGTTTTTCTGTTTCCCGTCTCAATTGAGCTTGGATTTTTTGCAGTTTTTTTCGCTAGACTTTCTTCTGTTGGGCTTCCTCGAAATCTAATTGAATTAACGACCCAGGATAATAAGTAAGATTTGGGTTAGGAATTGACTGATAAGCGTGAATATGTCCTAGGGCAATATATTTTGCAGCAGCGGGTGATCCGCAGCTAGGGCATAAGTTGAACGAGTATAATAAGGCACCTCGGAATAAGCCAGCCACGCCCCGTCAAAGGTCAAATGTGCCATCAAAACATTTAGACAATCGTCTCGGAAACATTGGCTTAAATCTTGTAAAAGATAGGTGACAATTTGCCGATAAATCCGCTGATATTCGCCATCATCGTTCTCCCACAAAGTTGCCGCGTCTAACAGACGACGTTCAGAGGCAAAAGGCATGACCCCAACACTTTACCACTGGCAGCATCCAAAATCATCGCTCCGTTCTCATCTTCCCGACGGGGTTTGCCCAAAGCTCTCACCCCCGCCAATGATAACAGGTTGCCAATACTGTGAATTCGATACGCCGAATCATGGTTGCCAGCGATCGCCACAGCGGGAATATTCGCTCGTTCCCAACCACAAAAAAACTGATCGGCGACTCGTTCTGTCGCAGCAATTGGGTTAGGAATATCAAAAATATCTCCCGCAATCAACACCGCATCCACCGGCAATGTTTTTGCTTGGTGCAACAGTTTCAGGTTGCCGCAATTTCTGGAGTCCGGTTTACTCCTTTAACTCGGCGTCCGAGATGCCAGTCAGCCGTGTAAATCAGGCGCATCAGCCAATCGGGATAATTTGTTATTTTTTATTTTAAAGTAAAGGGGGCTCAATTGCGGAGCATTAGCCGTGTAGGGGCATGATCCGCTCCGGCATACTTTTCACTGTTGACGGTTGCCCCAGGGGAAAGATCATTCACTCTACCTCCCCCCGGAAAAAGGCGGAACTAAGGGAAATCTCTTCGTTACCGTCTCTTGCCTTACCTTTATGAAAATCAGGATACTATTCAGATGAATATTGATGGAATTATAGAAGCTGCGCTTGCTGTTGGGAAAGCTTATACAGAAGGTTTGAAGGCTCAGAAAAAAGATGACGATGACAGCGACCCCATTTGTCTGGAGTTGAGATGTATTGGTTCTCGGTTACATTGGGATAATGTCATATTTGCGGTTTTTTATGCCGCCCAAGAAGGCAGTTATTACTATTTTCAATGCGACCCGAATGAAGATATGACCGTAGATAATAACTGGACTTTTGTGTTTGATCGCAGTAGTTTTCATCCAACTGATTTTGATGAAATTATCTGGAGTTTGCCCAATTAAAGTAACCTAAAATATTGGGCTTTTTCCCAGCTAAATTTATCCCAAATTCAAGCATACAGCCGGAGCCAAGATAATCTGCTCTGGCTGTAATTCTAAAAAGCTGATCGCGTTTTTCAGGTCATTTCGGGGGATAGCTTTGTGATCAAATCCATGAATGCCTACTAAACTATAACGGGTAAACTAAACGTGGTAAGGGAATAAATAAAACATTCCCACACCCATGAGTAAACTCACCAGACCAATGGTGGCTAAAGCTAAAAATGCCTGAAATTGAGTTAACCGAAAATCCAGAAATTCTAGTCTGACTAGCGCATTAGTAAGGATGATGAGGAGTCCATAGCTAAAAACATCAAATACAGACAAAACAACAATCATAAGAAAACAAAACACCATCGTAGTCAAAAAAGCTCCTACATCGGATTTTAGCCAGTCATAAACAATTGTTTTGATTAGGAACCAAGGAGAAGCAAAAATTCTCGCAACAATTAAAATCAACAAAATTGTAATAAGCCATTGCCACCATTCAGCGGACGACATCGATAAAATTAACCCTAAGTTAATGTGAGTTATAGACATGAATAACAGAGGAATATATGGATGATTTTTTTGCCACCAATCAAAAAATTTTTTCAGCATAAATATAATTCCAAATATAATCAGCAACTTTCATTTCGCGTTTGGTCAGTTCAGAATTTTTATTAATTTATTGATTGGGGATATTGGGAAGTTTGTTGGGGAGTTTATTGGAGAGTTTATTGATTTTATTGGTGATGATTTTGAGCAAATATGCTTTGAGCAAAATACCCTTCATTGGTCTTCATTGTCTTTGGTTAAATTAGGCTGGCCGAAAATGGCAGTATTTTCGGCTTTTTTAGCCGCTTATTTTTGGTGACATCCTGACTAATTAACCAAACAACAACTAACAGAAAATACCTAACAAAAAACAACAAATTGTCAGCGCTTATAAATTGGTAGAAATTGCCTTGACCGGACAGGTGGGAAGGCATTGTTCGCAAACAATGCAGCGGGAGCGCATAAAAGTTAGTTTAAAGGTTTTCTTTTCTAGAGACAGCGCTTCCGTGGGACAAACTCCGGTACATAACCCACAATGGACGCAAATGTCTTCATCAATTAAGATTTCGACCTTATTGGTTGATACCTCAATTTCATGGGATCGCATCCAATCAATTGCCGCATCCAAAGCATCAATATCCCCGGATAATTCTAACAGGAGTTTACCAATTTGATTTGGGGCAACTTGGGCTCTAATAATATTCGCCGCGACATTAAAATCTTTGGCCAATCGATAGGTCAGCGGCATCCCCAGAGAACTTCTGGGAAAGGTTAAAGTCACTCGTTTTTTCATCGTCTTCTCCTGATTACTTCACTCGATTCGCGCTCGTTCTGTAGGGGGTGACAGCGGTTCGCCCCTACGGTGCATCCCGTCCGGTGCATAATTCGGTTACACTGGGGAAAAATTGTAACAATATTTAACAAATCGCACCCATGACCGATATGTCACCTAACTCACCCAGATTCTCTTCTGAAACAAGCGATCGGGCCATTGCCCCGCAACTGAGAAATTTTCTAATTGTATTAGTGGCGATCGCTCTGAGTGTATCCTTATTTATCGGTTTACGCACCGAAACCACCACTGCCTCTCTCAGCGAAATTGCCGAAAATTCCACCCCCTTAGACGTAGCCTTAAGCAACGGCAAACCCACCCTGATGGAATTTTATGCCAATTGGTGTACCAGTTGTCAGACAATGGCGCCGACCTTGGCAGAACTCAGAGCCGAGTACCAAGATCGGCTGAATTTTGTCATGCTGAATGTAGACAATAGTAAATGGTTGCCAGAGATGTTGGAATACCGAGTCGATGGCATTCCGCACTTTGTCTTTTTAGGCGCTGACGGAAAAGCGATCGGCAGTGCGATCGGGGAAATCCCCAAATCTGTCATGGCCGATAATTTAACCGCCTTAGTCAATGGTGCCGCCTTGCCTTATGCCCAAGCCACAGGTCAAGTTTCTCGTGTCAAATCCCCCATCCAAAAAGCCAGCCAAGGCAACAGCGATCCTCGCAGTCATGGGGCTCAGGTGGTAAATTAGTGACACGATCATGGTCATGGTCATGGTCATGGACACGATCATGGTCATGGACAGGATTATGGTCATACCGCCGTGGATCCTTATGCCAATCCTGCACAATACCATAAATTAGTTATTAGTTTTTGGTTATTGGTTATTGGTTGTTGGTTGTTGGTTATTGGTTATTAGTTATTAGTTATGCTTGAGGCGGGGAAAGCACATTCAAATAACGAATCACCAATAGCTAATAACTCACCACCAATAATTAATATTTTAATGGTTGCTTTTGTGAGATAATATCGGGTTGGGATAATTTGATACAAATCTAGGACAAACATTTTGGAACGGACATTTATCGCAATCAAGCCGGATGGCGTCCAACGGGGACTCGTTGGCGAGATTATTCGTCGCTTTGAAGCCAAAGGCTTTACTCTAGTCGGGCTGAAACTGATGCAAGTCAGCAAAGAATTAGCTGAACAACATTATAGCGTGCATCGGGAAAGACCCTTTTTCCCTGGTTTAGTGCAATTTATTACCTCTGGCCCACTAGTGGCAATGGTTTGGGAAGGAACCGGCGTGGTGGCCTCAGCCCGGAAACTGATTGGCGCTACGAATCCTCTCTATAGCGAACCGGGAACGATTCGGGGTGACTTTGGTGTGGATGTCGGACGCAACATTATCCACGGTTCTGATGCAGTAGAAACCGCTCAAACCGAAATTAAGCTTTGGTTTAAAGAGGAAGAACTGGTAAACTGGACTCCAGCGAACGCTCCTTGGTTGTATGAGTAAGTTAAATTAAAATTAAGGGCGTCCACCGTCGGGACGCCCTGAAAAATTATCAGCCAACCGCATTGATGGTTAATTAAGAATTAGCGTCTGGTGTTTTCTCGATTTTTGGGCTTTTATGCTTTGTGCGTTCCGAAAATCCCCAGATAAAGATTAAAGTGATCGCCGAAACCATCAACCACTGGGGGGGCGACAAGTCATGGTTGACCACTCTAACCAATAGACGTAAGCCTACTAAGCCAACGCTGATATAACCAGCATCCTCTAGGTGAGTAAATTCATCTAGCCAGCGAATAAATAATCCAGCCAAAAACCGTAAGGCGACGATGCCAATGGCACCCCCGGTGAGAATTAACCAAGTTTGGTCAGCTACCGCGATCGCCGTTGTCACACTATCGAGGGAAAAGGCCAAATCGGTCATGGCAATTAAGGGAATCACCTGCCACAAAGCGGTGAAGCTATGCTTATGGTGACTGCTGCCATCTTCCATTTCTTCTTTTTCAGACGTAAAGTATTGCCACACCAACCACAACAAATACAACGCCCCGATCAACTCAAATTGCCAAAATTGAATCACCCAGGTGGCGGTTAAAATCAACAACATCCGCAAAACAAAAGCCGCAATCAAACCAAAGTTAAGCGCTTGGCGTTGTAACTTGGGATCGGTCAAGCCTTGGGCAATTGATGCCAGAGCGATCGCATTGTCCGCAGACAACACCGCTTCCAGTCCCACTAAAATCAGCAGGAGAAAAAATGTATCAACACCAAAATTGGGCGAAAGGTCAATAAACTGCTCTACCATTAACTATCCTTAAGACTTGACAGGGTATGAATTAGCCGTGAGTTAATCTTCTATTATCGATCAATATCAGAAGATCGTCGTCTTTGGATAGCTGACGAAATTACTTGTTATTTGTTGATTGTTATTTGTTATTTGTTGGAAAGTTGTTTGTTGTTTCTTACTTGTTGTTTGTTGTTTATTCGCAATTGACTGGCCAACAACAAATAATCAATAACAAATAACTAATGACAAATAACCAACAACAAATTTAATTTTTGTTGAGTCTTGTAACAAATTCTTCCAAAAGTTCACGAGATAGCGCAAATTAGTTTAAAAATAACTAGCTGTCAAAGGAGTTCTCTCGTATGCTATCGGATACCCAAGTTTATGTAGCTCTCGTACTGGCCTTGATTCCTGGAATTTTGGCCTATCGCTTGGCTCTGGAATTGTATAAGTAATCTCTGACATTGCATCAAACCATCCGCAAGTAGACCGTTCAAGGCTTCTACTTTCGTACCCATACAGGTTTGACTCGCTATCTGGAAATGGGGATGCCCTTGGTGGCTGTCCCCATTCCATCGTAAATTTACGCCTGATTCCGAAATTCTATGGAGTAGAGTAAATTGTGGCGAACATAATAATTAGTAAATTCAAGCTCAAAGCCTAATTTAAAGCCCATGAACTCCATAAAAGTATCTGAAACCAGATCGGAAATCCGTCGAGCATTGCAGCCAACCGCTCGCCGCCGACAACGCACCTCAGTCAAACGCCGACCTAGCCCCCATGCCAAGCTAAGAGCAAATTCCTATCGAGCGATCGCGGCGGAAACCACAGTTAAAATCATCGCCAATCTGACAATATCTGTAGTGGGCATTTCGGCGTTAGTCCAATTGCTCCCTTCTTATCAAGAACAAAAACAAAAGCTGCAAGAAATTAGCCAAGAAGTCCAACGCACCGAAAATCGCGTGCAGCGTTTACGCTCCGAACTTAGTCACAACTTCGACCCACAGCAGACACAAAAGATCATGCAGGAGCAGACGGAACTGCAAGATCCACAGCAGTTACAAATTATTTGGAAAGAAAATCATCAGCCAATTAGAGAAGCACCCCAAAAGCAGACCCCCAAAAAACCGGCGAATAGTTTGCCTACGGATCAAAAGGCGACCGCGTTGCTTGATCCAGTAGATTAAGCGGTCAATGGGGCTAAAATTGCTTCTAGCCAAGTGTGGACGAATTCGCTAATCCGGGCATTTTCCGACCCCGGGACATGGTTTTCTTCTTGGTTGAGGTACTGGAGCGATCGCTGGTAGTCGGCGATCGCCCAATTCCAATCCCCGGCTAGGTGATGGGTCCGACCCCGTTGAGCATAAATATAGGCTTCTAGCTTGCCTTGGGCTAAGGCAATATCAAAATTATCCAGGGCTTCCCGATACATCCCTAAGTGACGGAATGTGACCCCTTGATTAATCAAAGCTCTCAGATGAAATGGGTTGAGGTCAAGGGCGCGATCGTAGTCCACCAGCGCATCAACCAACTCGCCCTGGTTGACATAGCAATTGGCGCGATTATTATAAGCAGCGGCTAAATTCGGATTTATTTCTAAAGCGCGGTTGTAGTCAGCGATCGCCTCTTCAAACTGACCATTGTGGAAATACATCAACCCACGATTGTTATAGTCCATCGCGGTTCGCCCACTCAAACTAGAGTTAATCACTTGTGTGAGCAGAGAAATCGCTTGCGGGTAATTTCCCCGTTTGGCGTGATGCGCCGCTTCTTGGCGTAACATCTGCACCGTAAATTCTTTGGGTAATTTTTCACCAGATTCTTGCACTGATTGATTCATGCTCGGACTTCTCCGGTAGGATGCGGTTGGTGGCAAAGGCATTCTCATTACATAAGAGCATTGGTTTTTCTGAGCTTGGCGATTGAGTTTATCAGGAGCTTTCATAATTTTTTTCTTTTACTATCTACTAGAATCAGCTTATAAAGTTCTGTTCCCTCATGGAGTATTGCTTGTGTCACTTTGGTAACCGGCCAATCGCCGGATTCAAATCAAGACACAAGAAGACACATTAGGTCACATTTTGGCTCATCAAAGGATCATTTTGAACCACGATATTGAAATTGGTTCAAAGTTTTAAATTGTTTAATTATAAATATATAATAGCCTAATTAATGGTTAAATTAAATTAAGGAAATTTTAATTTCAACAATCTTGTTCAAATAATCTTGAGAGAATTTTCTGGTTTGAAAGCACACCCAAAAATCAGGGTATAAAAGAAATTCTTAATTTGATGAAATAATTGTAAATTCACCATGATTGTTCAAATTTGAGATTAACGAGTACTACCCATCTCGCCCTATCCCTTACATAGTTCTTTCTTATGGTATGTAAACCAAGTTATTACCCCACCAAACCCCGCCAGTTAGGAAAAGGTTGCTTGGGGTGATTTCTGCGCAAATCCAATCAAAACGCTATAAGTAAACGGGCAGAAATAAATGCACCACAGACTTCATGAGAGGAAAGAGGTTCGAGGAAAGAGGAAAGAGGTTCGAGGAAAGAGGAAAGAGGTTCGAGGAAAGAGGAAAGAGGAAATAAATATCACTATTCACTATTCACTATTCACTCTTTTCTTTCTTCTCTATTCTCTCTCCTTCCTACAGGCGGGAATTTAAAGCCTATCGGTGGGAAACGAAAAGTGCAATTAATTATGTTCACCTACTTATATACGCTTATATATATTTTGGGTTTTTTGGGTTCTTTGTTTGGACTCGTTGCATCTGAAGGATGCATCAGATTTTTAGACATCTCCATTTAAACCAAAGCGATATCCCTTGCCATAAACCGTATGAATCAAAGGCGCTTCATCATTGGATTCAATTTTGCGACGGAGTAGTCGAATTTGAGCCGCTAATACATTACTACTGGGTTTGGTAGTGCTTGCCCACAAGTGTTGATAGATGGCTTCGTGAGTGAGTAGTTGGTTCGGGTTGGTCATCAAATATTCGAGTAATTGGCTTTCTTTTTCTGAAAGCGCGATCGCCCGTTTTCCCCGATAAGCAATCTGATTATCGCAATCCAGTTCTAAATCTTCCACCCGCAACCGTCGCGGGTGAGTTTCATCATTAGTTTCATAATGAGTTTCACTCGGATTTGTCAGATTTGTCACCAGGTTTACTTCTTGACTGGGCGATCGCCTGACTCGTGCCCGTACCCTAGCCAACAGTTCCCGCAATTCAAACGGTTTGACCAAATAATCATCAGCCCCAGCATCCAGTCCTTCTACACGGTCGTCCAGGGTATCTTTAGCCGTGAGAAACAATACCGGCGTCAAATCCCCATTCCGTCGTAGTTGCTGGCAAATTTCCAACCCAGACCGATGAGGCAACATCCAATCCAAAATCAACAAATCATAACCGCCCGTTGACGCCAACTGCGTCCCCGTCGCCCCATCATAAGCCACATCCACCTGATACCCTTCCCGTCTCAGGACTCGACTCAGGGGGTTAATTAATTCCACTTCATCATCAACCAGAAGAATTCGCATGAAACAAATCTCCCATAGTTATATGTTATTCGTTGATCGTTATTCGTTGATCGTTATTCGTTGATCGTTATTCGTTGATCGTTATTTGTCGATCGCTGTTCGTGATTGGCTATTTACGTCAAATAACAAATAACCAACAACAAACAACTTGCCAACCAACAACCAACAACCACCAACCATCCATTAATTTATGCTTACCGTTGCACTTCCTAAAGGTTCTCTTTTACGCGATAGCATTCAGATGCTTAAATCTGTGGGTTTAGATTTTAGTGCCTTTCTCGACTCCAGCAACCGGCAACTAATGATTTCCGATCCCACCGGAACCGCAAAAGCCTTACTCGTCCGCACCCATGATGTGCCAGTTTATGTAGAATATGGCCAAGCCCAGCTAGGAATTGTCGGATATGATGTACTCCGAGAGAAAACTCCCCAAGTAGCACATTTGATTGATTTGGGATTTGGCCGTTGTCGTCTATCCGTAGCCGTCAAAGAATCCAGCCCATATCGACGCTCCCTAGAACTTCCGGCGAATAGTCGCGTGGCGTCTAAGTTTGTTCACTGTGCGCGAGAATATTTTCACCGTTTAGATTTGCCCGTGGAAATTATCCCTTTGTATGGTTCGGTGGAACTCGGCCCAATTACGGGAATGTCAGAGGCGATCGTGGATTTGGTGTCTACGGGTCGGACATTACAAGAAAATGGATTAATTGAAATTGAAGTATTGTTTCAAAGTAGCGCCAGACTGATTGCCCATCCTCTGAGTTATCGGATTAATACTGGGGGAATCAACGATCTAGTCACCAAATTACGCGAGATGACTTTGGCAGCGGTCTAGTCCCAATTTCCGGCAAATCTCGCCACCGCCCCCTTAAGCCCTCCAACCCCCCACCAATTCGGGGGGCTTTTCAGAATTCTGCCGTTTATATCCAAAAGCAAAATGGGATTAAAAAACGTCTAGCGGTTAGACTCAGTTGCGTCCTTTCCCGTTCGTGTATAATTCATTAAGTTTTGTTAAGCTACTTAAAATAACCTACTTTTATTGGGCAAAAAAGCCCTTCATCGGATAAATGACGACCTATTCACCGGAAAAATCCAGCGAATCAAATCAACGCCAACGAGAAACGGACTGGCGATTATTCCTACGTTTATTGCCTTATGCTAAACGCAGTGGCAGAATTCTGCTGATTTCGATGATCTTATTAATTCCCTTGTCCTTAGCGGGGGCAATTCAGCCAGTGATCATCGGACAGGCGATTTCCTTGATTCAAAATGAGCCAAATACGTTTAGCTTTCTGAAAAATTTTACCTTATCTCAAGGGTTAAATATACTAGCCTTGTTACTGGGAGCAACGATATTTTTGCGGTTATCCCTGCAATTTTTGCAATTATATTTAGTTCAAGAAGTTGGCCAAAGAATTACGGCAGATATTAGAAATGACTTATTTGTTCACGTCACCTCTTTGGCGACAAGATTTTTTGATAGAACTCCTGTAGGGAAGATTATTACTCGTTTAACCAGTGACGTGGAAGCCTTGGGAGAGGTTTTTTCTAACGGGGCGATCGGCATTGTCACCGATTTATTTTCCCTGGCCGTGATTGTTTTTATCATGTTTGCTAGACAATGGCAATTAGCCTTAATGTTGTTGATGATGTTGTTGCCGGTTACGGCTTTGGTGATTTATTTTCAACAGCAGTACCGCAAAGCTAACTATACAGCCAGAGAAGAACTGTCTAATCTGAATGCCAAACTGCAAGAAAATATTATTGGTATTGGGGTGGTGCAGATATTTCGCCGAGAAAGATTTAACGCCGATTTGTTTAGAAACAATAATCAAAAGTATATTAACCAAATGGATAAAACCATTTTTTATGACTCCGCAGTATCGGCAACTTTAGAATGGATTGCCTTGGTGGCGATCGCTGGAGTTTTATGGCTGGGCAGTTTATTAGTCATGGAACAAACTTTGGCTTTTGGTCAACTTTCAGAATTTATTCTATTTAGTCAGCGTCTTTTCGATCCCTTACGGCAATTTGCGGATAAGTTCACGGCCATCCAAGCGGGACTAACCTCCATTGAACGAGTCACAGATATTTTAAATGAACCCATTGAAATTGGCGATCCAGAAATCTCCGCTGGGGAACATCTACTAGGCCAAAATCAAGATAGAAACTCAGCAGACAAGACCCACCTGGGAGAAATCTGCTTTGAGAATGTTTGGTTTGGTTATAAACCCGATGAATATGTGATCAAAAATCTGAGCTTTACCATTAAACCGGGGGAAAAAATTGCCTTGGTCGGGCCGACAGGTTCGGGGAAAAGTTCGATTATTCGGCTATTATGTCGCCTGTATGAAATTAACCAAGGTCGAATTATCGTTGATGGCATTGACATCCGCGATTTTAAACAATCAGAACTCCGTCAGCACATCGGAGTTATTCTTCAAGATGGCTTTATCTTTGCCGGGGATGTCAAAAGTAATATTACCTTGGGAGAAAATTATCCCATTGAGGCAGTTCGTCAAGCGGCTGAAGATACTAAGGTAGCAAGTTTTATTGAAAGTTTGCCCAATGGTTATGATACGGCACTTCGGGAACGGGGGACGAATCTTTCCGGGGGGCAAAAGCAACTTTTAGCCTTTGCCCGTTCAGCCATTCGGAATCCGCAAATTCTGGTTTTAGATGAAGCCACGGCTAATTTAGATGTGAAGACGGAAGCGTTAATTCAAGAAGCCCTGGATAAGCTGTTAAAAAATCGCACGGCGATTATTATTGCTCACCGACTTTCCACGATTAAGAATGTGGATCGGATTTTGGTACTCAAGCGCGGTGAATTGGTGGAGTCAGGCACTCATGAAGAGTTGATGAGTCTCGGTGGACTTTATGCAAGTTTGTATAATTTACAGTTCTTGGGATTAACTCGCTCCTCTTAGTCGTCTTAGTAGGGTGGGCAATTTGCCCACCCTACGTCTTGAGGGAATAGATACCAAGATAACCATAGATAAGATCTATCTCGATGAAGATAGCCAGCTTCTAAAATAATCTTTCGGGAATCTTTCGGGATTTTTCGGGGGACTTCACTCCCTTTTAACTTGGCTAAAACTGCCAATCGCTCATCTTGATGGATTAAGTAACTCCACCCAGCCCAAAATATTGCCCAAAATATTCTGCCCTGCTTGGTTGATGGTTGGTAAACGTCGGGATTAATCACAGAGAATAAATAGTTTAATTTGTCACATATTTTTTTGAGTTTAAGTTATTTTTCCTGGGAAGTAAAAATGTAGCACAAGAAAGCAATAGGTCTGTGTTTTAGGCGCGTTGCCAAATTTTAATCGAGCCGGATGCCATACCAGTGGCCAAAAATTTACCACCGGGGCTGATGGCTAAGGACATGACCGCCCCGGAATCCGCCGGCAAAGAACCGAGTAATTCCAAGGTGTCTAGGTGCCAAATTTTGACGGTGCCATCAGCGCTGGCACTGGCAAAGCTTTCGCCGTCCGGGGCGATCGCTAAGGCGGTGACTTCACCCATATGAACTTTTAGGGTATCTTGCAGGGAGGCGATCGCTTGAGAATGGCGATCGCTCAATAACTCTGCTTCATTAAGTCGCCAAACTTGAATACTGCCATCCCCATTGCCCGCGATCAGGGTTTGACCATTAGGGGTAATAATTAGGGATTCCACCACATCTAAACTGCTGGAAAGAATGGCAATTTGTGCATTTGTTGCCAAATTCCAGAGGATAATACTGCCGTCACTAATCCCGGTGGCCAAAGTTTTGCCATTGGGATGAAGTGCCAGAGAATAGATCGCCGAGGAATAATCAGTCAGGGTTTTAATTAATTGACCTTTCTTGACATCCCAAACTTTAATGCTTTCGTCAAAACTACAACTAATCAGGGTACGACTATCGGGTGTAAATACAGCCGCTCGCACCGACCCAGAATGACCAGTTAGGGTATCGATCAAATCGCCGCTGGGTAACTCCCAAAGTTTAATAGTTTTATCCCAACTGGTACTCGCCAGGGTTGTACCGTCAGGACTGATCGCCACCGCAAAAACGCCGCGATCATGATAATCCAAACTCGCTTCTAGTTGGCCGGTAGCCAAATTCCACAGTTTAATTGTGCTATCAAGACTGCCGCTGACTAATTGAGTCGAAGATGGACTAATGGCGATCGATTTTACCCAGTCAGAATGACCGGACAAAGACTGAATGTATTTCCAAGTTTGCGGGATGGGGATTGGTTCTGATGCTGACAATTTCGGCAGCACGGGAAAATTATTCTGTGGTTTGGATTTCGGGGCAGTCTGGTTTTTCCCAGGAGGTTCTTCTGGGGGCGGAATATTTGATTCGGGAGTTTGTTGTCCCTCATTTGTGGCAGTTTTGCTGGCTAATCCAGTGGATGCCGCCGCTGTATTCGGTGCAGAATTTACTGCCTCTGGAGAATCAGCAGTCATGGGACTGGGTGACTTAATTGTTCTTTCCGCGATCGCCTGTTCTAGTCGCTCCATTCGGCTGACTAAACTGTTAGTATTTAAATAATTAATCACACCATTAATTGATTCCAGCAAAGTAGCATATTGCTCTTTTAATTCTGCGATTTGTTTCTGAATTTGCGGGTCGTTTTGCCCCTGATTACTGGAATTTTTCTCCTGGGCTGTTGCGTTTTGTTGGCCAGCTTGTTCTAACAACTGTTGCCCCAAAGTAGAAGGCATTCCCTTGACTGCCACCGAAGGCGATCGCTGGTCTAGGGACTCCGTAGGGGCAATGCCCCCTTGCTTGCCCTCATTCACTTGTCGCTGGAGTCGATTAATACTCATGCTATTGCGTCGGACTCCCACCTCAAAGCGAGAGCGATTAATCGTATTAAAAATTAGGGAAAAACATAAAGGAACCACAGCATAAATTGCATTGTTAACAAAAGTTGCTATAATTGAGCCGATCACCGACCCAATTAAAGAAACATATTCTGCACTTTCGAGCCAATTACGATTATTTAACATTGAGGATCTCCAAATAAATTCTCACTGATATTCCGGTTTTTGTCCAAGGAGTGAGATTTTATAATCCTAAAATTAGTCGCGCTAAATTAAAGTAAATTAAAACGCCTAATACATCAACCGCTGTGGTAATAAAAGGAGCGGACATTAAGGCAGGATCTAAACCCACAGACCTAAATAAAAACGGCAAGGCGGAACCAGACACTGAAGCTAAAATAGAAATGGCAACTAAACTTGTTCCCACGGTGATCGCCACCGCCAAGTTATTTTGCAAGAAATAAGCCCAAACCGTGGTGATGCTGCCTAAAATTAAGCCCAACAAAGCACCAGCTAAAGCTTCTCGGCCAATCACCTGAAGCGGCCCCATCATTCTAATGGTGTCGGTATTTAAACCCCGAATCACCACCGTAGAAGATTGCGCCCCTACATTGCCTCCGGTGTCGGCCAACAAAGGAATAAAAGCAGCCAACACCACTACCTCTTGTAGGAGTTCACTTTGGGATTTAATAATAGTCCCGGTGGCCGTATTGGTGATCAGCAATACAAACAACCAGACCACACGACGACGGGTTATAGTGAATAAATTAGTTTGGAAATAATTATCTCCGTCAGATTGCACCCCACCTAACGCATAAATATCTTTCGTGGTTTCCTGTTCCAAGATATCGATCACATCGTCCACAGTGATCACTCCCACCAGCCGTTGCTCCCGATCCACCACTGGCACGGCCAAAAAGTCATAACGCTGAATTATCCGCGCTACTTCTTCTTGATCGGTGTCAGTTTGAACAAAGACTATATCACGAGCCATGATTTCGCTGATATATTCTCCGGGGTCAGAGATGACCAAATCTCTGAGAGAGACAATGCCGGTTAACCGACGAGCATGATCGGTGACATATAAATAATAAATAACCTCGGCCACGGGCGCGAATTCGCGGATGCGCTCTAGGGCTTGACCAACGGTAAGCTCTTCTTTGATGGACAGATATTCTGGAGTCATAATCCGCCCTGCTGTCCCGGCTTCATAACCCAGCAGCAAGGACGTTGCTTGCCATTCCCCCGGGGAAAGTTGCGCCCGCAGACGGCGAACCACTTTGGCGGGTAACTCATCAAATAGACGAGCGCGGTCATCCGGGGACATATTTTCTACAATGTCGAGAACTTCCTGGCGCCGGAAGTCTTCGAGCAGATTTTGCTGCACGGTTGAGTCGAGATATTCATAGACTTCCGTGGCTTCATTTTTGGATAGCAGGCGAAAGGCGATCACCTGCATAGCTTCTGGTAATCCCTCGATCGCTTCCGCCACATCAGCGGGCTGTACGGGGACGAGAATCGCTTTAGCACCTTTGAGGTCATTGACATCTAAAAGCGCCTTTAGCTGCGATCGCACTAAATCCGGTATTTCTCTCCGCGAAATGGTGATCGGAAGGGGAGAGATGAAATCGTTACTATCAGTCAAAGCTGGCCTCCCTGGTTCCATTCCGATTAAGTGGGCTGGTTAGTTTTATCTAGTAGATAATGTGTTTAGAATATTAGAATAGCAATGATGAGATATTTTCAAAATCCCTTATCTGCGATTTTTATTTGGCAAGGAAGGAGTGATGGTTGAAAATTTTACCCGGTAATTTTACCACCACTTCAGACAGATAATCCAGAGGAAAATCTATTCTATGATTATCGCTCTGAAGTGGTGAATTAGCAACAGCAAAAACCCTTAAATTTTACCTCAGATATTACCCAAAAATTAGGTGGTTTTATGGTTTTTTCTGAAGCCAAACTTTGATGCCTTCAATTCTTAATCCTTGACCCCGTGTGCCACAGTAATCACCGTTGAAACAGACAGAAGAATCACCAATATTCTGAATATGGGCGACATAATAGACATTATATTGATGGGCTTTTTCTCCAGTTAGTCGGATGGCAAAACCTTCAATCCGTTTTCCGGCGCCACGAAGACCTAAAAATTCCCCTTCGGGAGTCCAAGGAGTATCCCCCACCCCTTCCAGGTGGCCCATGTATTCCAAACTTAAGCCAGGAATGGGCGGTTCAATACTAATGGCAAATCCTTCGAGTCGCAGCGCTTTGCCCCGGGTTCCGGCAAATTCATCGTGACCAAATAGGCGATCGCCCAACCGTTCTATGTGAACCAGGACTTTTAATCCTGGAGACTCGCCGGTAGTGGGTTGGCTAGGGTTAGAGTTCGGTTGCCCGGATAAAGGCATCGACCCAAAGACCAAAGGTTCTGGCGCTTTTGCCGGTTGGCTTGTCCCTGGTTGCTTTGGCGGTTCTTCATAACTGGGCAAAATAATCACATCCGGGGAATCGATCTGTGTTGTCGGTGGTTTTAACACGGACTCTTGCGGCTGAGGGGCATTTCCCACTGTTCCCGCTTCGGAAATAATCAGCACTTCGGGAAAGTTTTGCTTTGATGGTGCCGGGGGTGCAGGAGTGGCAGGGGTTGACTGATTCGCCACTGTTGACACCGAGGGAACGGTCATGTCTATAGTTAATTTTCCTCGTGCGGCGGCCACTGTTAGGGATTTGCTGAATGCACGAGTCACGATTTCCACTAAAATTCCCCAGCGCTCGTCTGTTAAACTTGCCGGTGGGTTAATTAAGGTGAGCAAGCCAGCAAACGGATGCTCCCCTGAGTTCAAAGTTTGTACGGGTTGCGGTAAAGCATTGGCGGGGGCTTGGGCAATTAACCGCCGCAGTTCTCTGGCTTTGGCTTTGGCGTCTTCCAAGGGGGGAAACTTAGGATTGTCACTATGAGTGATCGCTAATACTTGATCAAGAATTTGTAACGCCCTTTCCCGCTCGCCCACCGATGGCGCAGCTAAAGCCTCCAACGCTTCTAAGATATTCTCAATATCTTTCAGGGAGGTGATTTGCGGTGGCATCGGTGGTTTCGGCAAAGATTTAGCCAATTCCCTGGCTCGATCTCGCAAAGCCGCAAACTCTTGGCGATAGGTGCTTAATTGTTCTAATAGCAGTTCTGCCGGAGGGACTCCAGCATCTTTAAGTTCAATGGCCGCTTGAGCCATTCTTGCCCCTAATCCGGGCTTTCGTTCGGTTAGCTGTGTCAGTTTTTCGCGCAAGGCTTTATATTGTTGGTTCATCAATCATTTCTCGCAGACGTTCCCATCTTTAATTCTGCCTTGCTCGGTGTCGTAACCCGAAACAATTAGTTAAAAATCTTCAGAATTCGCCAATTTTTGAGAAACTAGGTCAGAACAATCCTGTCTGACAGCTTCTCTGCTTAGTGCTATGGTTCAAGGGCAGGGGAAGAACCCCCTAAAGGATTGTACAAATCATCATTGGTGAGGTGTGATTATGGATCCTGAAATGAAACCAACATCAGAAATGGCCGATGCGGAAACGATGGATATGGATGTGAATACGGACGAGTCCGGTTCACTCAGTACCGTTGCCGCTAAAGAAGAATCAAAGCAACAATGGGAAAATATCAAGAATACGGTGGTGGATATCTTATCTGAACTGCCGGATTATGTGGGTGGTTTTTTCAACCAATACCAGAAACCCATTGTCACTGTCACCCTTTTGATCGCTGTTTTAGTCACCATTAAAGTGACCTTTGCGGTGGTGGATGCGGTGAACGAGATTCCCCTACTAGCGCCAATTTTTGAGTTAGTTGGGATGGGCTATTCGATCTGGTTTGTTTACCGTTATATGCTGCGGGCTTCTACTCGTCAGGAGTTGTGGCAAGAAATTAATGGGATTAAAAGTCAGTATCTCGGCACAAAAGACGAATAGTTTTTGCCGAACTTAACTTAATTTCTGCCCCCAAATCAGTAAAGGGCGGATGTTTAGATCCGCCCTTGCTGCTTATCCGCCGATCGCCGCTTGTAAGGTGCTGGTAAATTCCGGGTAAGAAATGGCAGCGGCTGCTGCCCGATGAATGGTGGTGGTGCCTTTGGCGCATAAAGCCGCGATCGCCAGGCTCATGGCCACCCGGTGATCGTCGTGACTATCCACCTCGGTGCCAGTTAACGGGGTGCCGCCGGTAATTTCTAAGCCATCGGGCAATTCGGTGACGCGGGCACCCAGGCGGTTTAACTGGGTGGCCATCACTTGCAGGCGATCGCTTTCTTTGACCCGTAACTCCGCCGCATCGCGAATCACCGTTGTCCCCCGCGCAAAAATAGCGGCTACGGCCAAAATCGGAATTTCATCAATTAAACGGGGAATAATATCACCAGCGATCGTACAAGCTTTTAGCTGACTGTGGCGCACGCGTAAGTCCGCCACCGGCTCGCCAGCCACCACTCGCTGATTAATTAATTCAATGTCCGCATCCATCATCGCCAAGGCTTCCAGGATGCCGGTGCGCGTGGGATTTACGCCCACATTTTCCACGATTAATTCTGACCCAGGGGCGATCGTCGCCCCCACCAGCCAAAATGCTGCCGAACTGATATCCCCAGGAACGACCACCGGCTGACCTTGTAACTGTGCGTGACCTGTCACCGTGACGCTATGGGTTTCCGGATCCACCTGAATCTCAGCCCCAAACGCTTTGAGCATTCGTTCACTGTGATCCCGAGACAGGGCTGGTTCTGTCACCGTAGTTTGACCTTCGGCCATTAACCCAGCTAATAAAATACAAGATTTGACTTGGGCTGAGGCAATGGGCGAATGATAATGAATCCCTTGGAGTTGCTGACCTTGGATTGCCAGAGGTGCCAAAGCACTGCCCTGCCGTCCCCAAATTTGTGCCCCCATTTGTTGCAACGGCTTAACCACACGAGACATGGGGCGCGATCGCAACGATTGATCCCCGGTCATGGTAAAAAACTTATCAGGATGACTGGCAAGAATCCCCAACATTAAACGCATGGTTGTGCCAGAGTTGCCACAGTCTAAAATATCCGTGGGTTCTTGCAAATTCCCTAAACCTACCCCTCTTACCCGCACCAATTGGGTATTGAGTTCAGAGATTTCCGCCCCGAGGCGGCGAAAACATTGGGCGGTACTGCGGGGATCTTCTCCCAGGAGAAGTCCCTCAATGGTGGTTTCCCCAGTCGCGATCGCTCCTAACATCAAAGCGCGGTGAGAGATGGATTTATCTCCCGGCACTCTGATATTTCCGTGCAAGCAGCGAGCGGCACTCGGTCGAATACTCAAATCTTTTTGATTGGCTGTGATGTCCGTCATAACGATAAAAAGCCGGGTTGGGCTAAACTGATCAATAAGAGCCCTAGACATCGTACCACTGCCGTTCAATATTTTTTTTGACCCGGATCGCGTCAGTCATTAATTGTTTAAATTATAGTCATTTCGACAAATCACTGAGGGAAATAAAAACTAAAATCACAACTGACATGACAACTAATGATGTCCAAGCATAAATTAATCTTTAACAATCTTTAACGGCTGTTAACAACTTGATATTAAAAATTCCCTCATCTCTGTCACCCATATTCAAGCGTGAATCCTATGCTCACTCATCGTCGCAAACCTGTTTCTCTCTCGCTGATTTCTACCGATCTGCCCGTTTGGTCGGCGGTAGACACTGCCGCCACTCTGTATCAAAAAGATCAAGACCGCTTTCATCTGCTCTTGACAGAACCGGCAATTTATGATCAAATGAGCTGCCTCACTTCCCCCGATGTTGCCGCCCTACCTGCGCCACCGAAATCTCGTCTCCTGTGGTTAGAATTTTCCCCTTATCGAGCCACCATGACCATGCAAGGCAACGGAGAATATAGTTATCGTCATCTTTGGGAGCGGGGAATGTACGGGATTAGTCGCTACTGGATTCAAAATAAAACCAGTGGGGTCACAGACCAGATGCGCTTGCGAAATTATACTCGCAGTCTGACCCTGACCGGACGACCCATCCCCGACTATCTCCGTTTAGAATATGAACTCTGGTCAGGCAAAGTCCAATTAGGTCGCTATATCCTCAATCTGGAAATTCACCATTAATCGCATTTAATTAGTAGATGTGCGTCAATAAATAAGGGCAAAGATCCTATGATAATGTAGGGGTGAGCGAGCGAATCACCCCGACCATAGTTATAGTTATTTCAATTGTGATTGATACAGGATTCTGGGGGCGCAATGCTTGCGCCCGGACATGATTTTGGAAATCTTATTTGAAATAACCATATTGGTTAAATTTCCCAAAATATTATACCAAAATATTATAACTTAAATAGGATTGCTATAGCTTTACTGTAACTGCTTTAAACTAGCCAAATTATTACTAGATAAAATTTCCAGGTTTTCGGTAATTTTCTCAATATTCCAATCCCACCAGCACAGCTTTTGTAAAATAGAAATCACCTCATCACTAAACCTTTTGCGAATGGGTTCGGCAGGATTTCCGCCCACAATGGTGTAAGGTTCTACGTTGCGAGTGACAACGGCGTGGGCTGCGATAACTGCACCATTTCCGCTCCGCACTCCAGGCATAATTGTGGCCTTGTAACCGATCCAAACGTCATTTTCAATGACCGTATTACCTTTGGAATCATCGGCACTGGGGGGTGACTTTTTCCCAGCCTTCCCCAAAAATCCAAAAGGGATAGGTGGTGAAGTTTTCTAAGGAGTGGTTGCCGCCATTCATAATAAACGTCACATCACTGGCGATCGCACAAAATTTACCAATGATGAGTTGATCCCCAATCAAGTCAAAATGATAGCGGAGATTTTTTTCAAAGTTTTCGGGATTCTCAAAATCATCATAGTAGGTGTAATCACCAACGATGATATTAGGATTTTTAACTATATTTTTGAGAAAGCACAATCTTCCGTAATGATGCAGGGGGTAAGGATGATTGGGATTTGGGCCAAATTGCTTGTTTACTTGCATAATTCTCCATAATTTATTGGTTGATTAATAAAAATGTCATAATTAAACAAAATAAATGCTATTATATTAGGTGCCTTGGTTAAATTTAAGCTCAAAAAATCTCGTTTTTTGGCCTACTTTAAGCATTGATCACCCCAAGAATAACCAGATTTAACTATGAGCATTCTCCAACATTTATCCGTTATAAAAAGCAGCTTTAAACAGAACATTCGCTTTACTCCTGACTTTATGTGCGATCGCCATTAACTCTAATTGAAGGAATGATTGTTATGTAAATTTTTACCACAGAGGCACAGAGGACACAAAGAATTTATGTTTTTTTGCGGAGAAATGACTGTAGGGGCGATCGCATTCGCGCAGCAATGTTGATGAAGCAGTCGAGCGGATAAAAACGTGAATGCAACGCCGTCCTGACCGCTTAGAGGCAGGCGATCGCCTGCGGCAGCGCAACCAAGGAATTTTAACTCTGATCCGACTCTGGGGAAATGCGGTAAAGTCTTTTAAGGAAAATCAGTATAAGTAAGTATCAGTAAAATATCCATGACTGCATCTATCCCCAGCACACCTAATGACAGCAGCGCCAACCCTCAGAAAAGAATGCCACCCAATGCAGATTATCGCGAAGTCGATCGCAGCAAGTTAAGTCAGATGTATCTGCATTATGTGGAAATGAAGGATAAATATCCCCATGCTTTGCTGCTGTATCGGGTGGGCGATTTTTTTGAAACCTTTTTTCAAGATGCGATTACGATTTCCGAACAATTAGAACTGGTGCTGACCAGTAAGCAAGCGGGGGATATCGGTCGGGTGCCCATGACCGGGGTGCCCCATCATGCTTTGGAACGTTATGCCCAAATGCTGGTAGAAAAAGGGTTTGCGGTGGCGGTTTGCGACCAAGTAGAAGATGCGGCAGACGCGGTGGCGGATGGTCGGCGGTTGGTGGAACGGCAAATTACCCGCGTTTTGACTCCGGGGACTCTGGTGGAAGAAGGGATGCTTCATGCTCGTCGAAATAATTTTTTGGCGGCGGTGGTAATTGTGAAAAAGAACTGGGGTCTGGCTTATGCGGATATTTCTACCGGGGAATTCTTTACCACCCAAGGGGATAATCAGGATAATTTGCATCAGGAATTGATGCGTTTGCAACCTTCGGAAATATTAGTTCCTACTAATGCCCCGGATATTGGGGTGTTGTTGCGTCCGGGAGAAAGGTCGGAACATTTGCCCCCCGGTTTGCCTGCTTCGTTTTGCTATTCTTTGCGATCGCAGAAAGCTTTTGGCATTCACGAAGCCAGACAAAAATTGATGCAGCGGTTTTATTTAAAAAGTTTAGAAGGATTAGGCTGTGCCAATCTGCCGTTGGCGGTTCGCGCTGCCGGAGGCTTGTTGGAATATTTGGAAAATACTTTTGAGTATAATTCTGGCAATGAGACTCAAAAAAAAGTAATTCCCCTCCAACCAGTTCGCACTTATACTATCACCGATTACCTAATATTAGACAGTCAAACTCGCCGCAATTTAGAAATTACTCAAACGGTTAGAGATGGGACTTTTCATGGGTCTTTGTTATGGGCGATCGACCAAACTGTCACCGCAATGGGGGGACGGGCTTTGCGCCGTTGGGTATTGCAACCATTACTACAATTAAAAGGAATTCATGCCCGCCAAGAGACAATTCAAGAGTTAATTGAAAAACGAGAATTGCGGGAAACATTGCAAGAACAGTTACGCTATATTTACGATTTAGAACGATTAGCGGTGCGGGCTGGTTCCGGGACAGCAAATGCTCGTGAGTTGATGTCTTTGGCGGATTCTTTGTCAAAATTACCAGCGCTGGCGCAGTTAGCGGCTAAAGGTCGTAGTGCTTATTTGCGGGCATTACAAGAAGTCCCCCAAGAGTTAGAAACTTTGGCGGAAAGAATTCATTCTCACTTGGTGGAGTCGCCTCCAATTCATATTAAGGAAGGGGGGTTAATTCGTCCGGGGGTAAATGCTGAATTGGATCAGATGCGATCGCAGGCAGAGGGCGATCAACAATGGATTGCCAATTTAGAAGTATCGGAAAGAGAACGCACGGGAATTCCGACTTTAAAAGTCGGTTTTAATAAAACCTTTGGCTATTATATCAGTATTTCTAAGGCGAAAACTGACCAAGCCCCGGCCAATTATATTCGGCGGCAAACCCTCACCAATGAAGAGCGTTATATTACCCCAGAATTAAAAGAACGAGAGGCGAGAATTCTCACCGCCCGTGAGGATCTAAATCAGTTAGAATATGATATATTTGTGGGGCTGCGCTCGGAAGTTTCCGCACATACTCATCTAATTACTAAAGTAGCCAAAGCAGTAGCGGCTGTGGATGTTTTATGTGGTTTGGCGCAAATTGCCCAAGAACAAGGCTATTGTCGCCCAGAAATGATTACCGGGCGAGAATTGACGATTATTGATGGGCGACATCCCGTAGTTGAAAAGAGTCTTCCCGCTGGTTTCTTTGTGCCTAATTCTGCCCGTTTAGGGTCAGATGTCCCAGAAGCGGGCAACTGTGAAACCCGATTTAATCGCCCAGATTTGATTATTTTGACAGGCCCGAATGCCAGCGGTAAAAGTTGTTATTTACGCCAAGTTGGATTAATTCAATTGTTAGCCCAAGTGGGCAGTTTTGTTCCCGCTAGTTATGCGAAATTAGGAATATGCGATCGCATATTTACCCGTGTTGGGGCTGTGGATGATTTAGCTACGGGACAATCTACCTTTATGGTAGAAATGAATGAAACCGCCAACATTCTCAACCATGCCACAGAAACCTCCTTAGTTTTATTAGATGAAATTGGCCGAGGCACCGCCACCTTTGACGGACTTTCGATTGCTTGGGCAGTGGCAGAATATCTGGCAAATGACATTGGAGCGCGGACAATTTTTGCCACCCATTACCATGAATTAAACGAACTGGCGTCGATTTTACCCAATGTGGCTAACTACCAAGTCACGGTAAAAGAATTAGCGGATAAAATAGTATTCTTGCACCAAGTTCATCCCGGTGGGGCAGACCGCTCTTATGGGATTGAAGCTGCCCGGTTAGCGGGTTTACCTGCTTCGGTGATTTCCCGTGCCCGACAAGTCATGGGGCAAATTGAAAAACATAGTAAAATTGCCGTAGGTTTACGCAAAGGGGCGATTAAAAAAGCAGTCCCGGTGGAGGAATTACCGCCGCTCGAACAGTTAGATATTTTTTAACTGGTAAAGCCTGTAAGGACACGGGTTACGCCCATGTCCTTACCCAAAACCGAAATACACCAATATTCTACGCCATCCCCTGAGACACAAACCCCGACCAATAATGGGGACTGACAAACGGCAAAGTTTCCGACCCAAGATTGACGTTCAAGTCTTGGTCAATGAGTGGCTGAGAAATAACATTAAACTGATTCAAAGTGCTGAGTAAGTTGCCCCGGACTAGGACACGGCTGGCCTAAGTTTCTAAGGCTTACGGCAAGCGCAAAACGAAATCTAATTTCTCGATATCTAATTTCTCGATATAATCATCCATATAGTCCCTCGATTTCCCAACCCATGATTGCCAATCTAAATCAAAATTACATTTCTCCTCAAGAATATCTAGCCGGAGAAGAACTCAGCCCCATCAAACACGAATATATAAATGGACAAGTGTACGCAATGGCTGGGGCTAGTGATGCTCATGTCACTATTGCTGGAAACTTATTTGCCCTGTTAAGAAATCATGTCCGAGGTAGCGGTTGCCGCGTCTATATGTCGGACATGAAAGCCAAGATAGAAACCGGCAATATATTTTACTATCCTGATGTGATGGTCACTTGTGATGCCAGAGATAAAACCTGGCAAAATCATAAAAAATATCCTTGTTTAATCGTTGAAGTTTTATCGGACAGTACAGAAGCCTTTGACAGAGGAGACAAATTTGCCAACTATCAGCAATTACCCACCCTACAAGAGTACGTGGTGATTAGCCAGAAACGCCAGCGAGTCGAATGTTTCCGCCGCAATGCTGATGGACTTTGGATATTACAAAGCTACAATTCGGGCAGTGAAGTTTATTTAGAAAGCATCGACTTTCGCACCAGAATAGAGGATTTATATGAAGATGTGATTTTTCCAGATAATGAACCAGAACAGCAAACCTAACTGTTCAGAATATGAAGAAGCAGTGAAAAATGCTCAAGAGGTTTTAGCGCTTTTAGTAGAAGAATATCGTCAAGATGGCCAGCCCCTTCCAGTGCCTAGAAATATAGAAATCCTTAAGTAGGGGCTTCCCAGCCGGAAAGCCCCTACTAATTAGGTAATGAGAAAATTACTTCCGGCAATTCAGGGGGCAAATTGAGAAACATCGTAAAATTGCTGTGGGTACACGAAAGGGGCGATTAAAAAAGCAGTCCCGGTGGAGGAATTGCCGCCGCTCGAACAGTTGGATATTTTTTAATTGGGGCAAGGCATTTTCTGCCTAGACAGATCTTTATGACCATAAAAGGCTAGGATAAAAGGCGTTGCTTAAAGGTGAGCCAGCGATGAAAACCTTTCCTACCCCTGAAGCATTAAAACGTTTTTCCTTCGGATTGGCCGATATCGCCGTCATCCTAGGAACCCTGGCCATACTGACCCTAATTGCCCGCGTGGGGGCTGGAGCTCTTGACAGCTTTTATCCTCCAGAGGTTGTCCCAGAAATCGATTTAGCTCCGGCGAACCTGCCTTATTATGCGGGGCGGTCTACTTTGCGGATGTTTATTGCTTTATTCTGGTCAACGGTTTTTACTCTGGTTTATGGCTACATTGCCGCCAAAAATCGTTGGGCTGAATTGGTGATGGTGCCGTTACTGGATATTTTGCAATCGGTTCCCGTTTTAGGGTTTTTGTCGATTACGGTGACGGGATTTATTGCCCTATTTCCAGGGAGTTTATTGGGTCTGGAAGCCGCATCAATTTTTGCCATATTTACCAGCCAAGTCTGGAATATGACTTTTTCTTTTTACCAGTCTTTGCGAACTATCCCCAAGGAACTAGATGAAGCGGCTACGCTTTATAAACTCTCCAATTGGCAGCGATTAATTAAGCTGGAAATCCCCTCGGCTATGATGGGGCTGCTGTGGAACGCGATGATGAGTTTTGGTGGGGGCTGGTTTTTTGTCGCCGCCAGTGAAGCTATTAGTGTATTAAACCAAGATTACACCTTACCTGGAATTGGTTCATACCTGGCAGCCGCGATCGCCGCTGAAGACTTGCCCGCCCTCGGTTGGGCGCTTTTAACCATCGCTTTGGTGATTATCGTGGTGGATCAAATCTTTTGGCGACCGCTGATTGCCTGGTCAGACAAATTCCGCCTAGAACAAAGTGCCTCCGCTGAAGTTCCCACCTCTTGGGTGTATGACCTGATCGCCGCTGCCCGAATTCCTCATCTAATTGGCAGCGCCCTCACCCCAGTCCGAGAAACGCTGAATCAGTTTTTATCGGTGCTCACCCAACCCAAACCCCGGAAAATATGTCCCCCAGAACAACAAAAGCAGCAAGAACGGATTTATCACTTAACCTTGCTGGTGGTGATTGGTTTCTTAGTTGCCTGGACATTGCACTTTATCCTAACCACCGTTGGCTTTGGGGAAGTGCTGAAAGCTTTCGGGTTAGGTATCCTGACTTTGCTGCGGGTGACAGTGCTGCTAATGTTTGCCACTTTAATCTGGACTCCCGTAGGAGTGGCGATCGGCTTTAACCCCAAACTAGCGCGGCTGCTGCAACCCGTCGTCCAGTTTCTGGCTTCATTCCCGGCTAACTTTATTTTTCCTTTCGCTACACTGTTTTTTATTCGTGCTAATATTAGCCTCGAATGGGGTAGTATCTTACTAATGTCCCTAGGGGCGCAATGGTACATTCTCTTTAACTCGATCGCCGGCGCCCAAAGCATCCCTACAGACTTGCGGGAAATGGCCGAAGATATCGGGTTAAAAGGTGGGAAACGTTGGCAAAAGCTGATCGTTCCGGGAATCTTCTCTGCCTGGGTCACCGGTGGCGTTACCGCCTGTGGCGGGGCTTGGAACGCCAGCATTGTTTCTGAGATTGTCTCCTGGGGGCAAACCACCCTCACCGCCACAGGATTAGGCACCTACATTTCTGAAGCAACTGCTCAAGGAGACTGGCCCCGGATCTCTTTGGGTATTAGCATGATGAGTTTATTTGTGGTGGGGCTGAACCGATTGTTATGGCGGCGACTCTACCAACTGGCAGAAACCAAGTACCATCTCTGAAGCACAGGGAAGATTGATCGTGAAAATCGATCATTCTGTTAAACATACTAAATCTCTTTACCAATGCCACCAATGAAAGTGCTAAACAAATCGCCAGACCCAGAAGGAAAATTGTATGGAACAAACTCCCACAATTACAACCACAGCACCTTTAATTGCCGTTGAACAGGTGAGCAAAAGCTTTCCCCTGCCAGACAATAAGGGTGAGTTCACGGTTTTAAGCCAAATCAGCCTCACCATTCGCTCTGGTGAAGTGGTGGCCTTGCTCGGACGCAGTGGCAGTGGTAAAAGTACCCTGTTACGAATTATGGCCGGTCTGATTCCCCCCAGTCAGGGGCAAGTTTTCAGCAACGGCAAACCCTTACGCGGGGCGAATGATGATGTAGCAATGGTGTTTCAAAGTTTTGCCCTCTTACCTTGGCTGACGGTGTTGGAAAACGTCCAGTTAGGACTGGAAGCACGAGGCATCCGCCGGGAAGAACGCTATCGCCGCGCTTTGAAGGCGATCGACTTAGTAGGTTTAGATGGTTTCGAGAGTGCTTATCCTAAAGAGTTATCCGGGGGTATGAAACAGCGAGTGGGTTTTGCCCGGGCATTTGTGCTACAACCGCAGGTCTTATTTATGGATGAACCTTTTAGTGCCCTGGATGTGCTGACTTCGGAAAACCTACGCGGTGAAATTGACGATCTCTGGAATGCCAAAACTTTCCCCGCCCAAAGTATTTTGATTGTCACTCATAATATTGAAGAAGCCGTATTTCTGGCCGATCGCGTAGTGATTTTAGGTTCCAACCCCGGACGGTTACGCGGTGAAGTGGCGATCGACTTGCCCCGTCCTCACAATAGTGCTGACCCGCGATTTCAATCCCTAGTCGAATACATTTACAGGATTATGACCAATCCAGAAATCGAGATGAAGGGATTAGTCACCGTGGAAACCCCTAAAACCGCAGGATTTCAGTCTCCATACTCCCAACCCCTGCCTCATGTTCGGGTGGGCGGAATTAGCGGTTTTCTGGAATTGATTGCCGATCAACCCGGAGGAACGGAAGATATTCCGGTTCTAGCCGAAAGGCTGCAACTAGCTGTAGATGACCTATTGCCTATTTTGGATGCAGCAGTGATGCTAGGTTTTGCCGAAGTTACTCAGGGAGATGTGGTTTTAACCGAGGTAGGTAAAGATTTCGCCACCACAACTATTCTCCGGAGTAAAGATTTATTCCGGCAACAGCTACTTAAAAATGTCCCCATTATTAACAGCATCCTCCAAACTCTACGGGGCAAGAAAAATGGTTCTATGCGGGAAGATTTTTTCATCGATTTATGGGATGAGCATTTTCCTAGGGAGGAAGCCGAGCGGCAGTTTGCCACCGCTGTAGACTGGGGACGTTATGCTGAGTTATTTGAATATGATGCCAGGGAACAGCGACTCTACCTGCCCGAATCGACCGCAGATTTAGAAAGTTCTGTTCTATCGGGTAATGCTTAATCCTAGACAAGAATGTTTTCATTCGTGCAAAGTCCTCCTGAAAAAGGGAGGCAAAAAGGGAGGATTTTTAGCTTGGGAAAGCATTCTGGTCTAGTTTTCTGATTCTGGTTGACAAAGGTTTTCATTTTAAGGTTTCAACCACTTCCCCAGCCACCACAAAAAAACTGCATCTCAGTATATATTTATAGCATATATTTATAGCGGTTGGTTTTATGATTGGTTAATGCCGCCTGTGAGCGGACTTGGTTCTAGTAGCCACGGGTGTCAACCCGTGGCTTTTTTGCTAGATGCAACCCTAGACCATTTCTACTGGTTGTGGTTGAATTTGAGCATTCACTTCTGGGGAATTTGCCTCAGAAGGAGGCACTACTTGCCAGAATTTAGCCAAGGTATTTGGCCAATCTGCTAGTAGTTTCTGGGCTAACTTGGAACCAGTCCGTTGGGCGTGGGCTTCAATTAATTCTTTTAATTGTCGTTCGCCTACTGGGGAAGTAATCCGTTGAATTTTGACAATTTCTGGATTGACTTTTTCCGGGAATGAACCATCTTCATCAAAGAAGTAGGCTAATCCGCCGGTCATCCCAGCGCCCACGTTGCGACCTACTTTGCCCAAACAAACGATCGTGCCGCCGGTCATGTATTCACAGCAGTGGTCGCCAGCCCCTTCAATCACCGCTTTGCCCAGGGAATTCCGCACCGCAAACCGTTCGCCCGCTTGACCGTAAGCGAATAAAGTGCCGCCGGTCGCCCCGTACAGGCAAGTGTTGCCGATAATCACGTTTTCTGAGGGGTTAAAGGTGGCTTCTGGTGAGGGCTTGATGATGATTTCACCGCCATTCATGCCTTTACCCACATAGTCATTGGCTTCTCCTTCCAGGATTAAAGTCATGCCAGAAATGTTAAAGGCACCAAAACTTTGACCCGCAGACCCGCTAAACCGCAGGACAATTTGACCGCTGAAGCCGGTATTGCCGTATTTGCTGGCAATCTTACCGGCTAGTCGGGCGCCGACGGAGCGATCGGTGTTGATAATTTTGACGGTTTTGTCCGCTGTGCCATGATTGGAGATCGCCTCCGCAATTTCCGGGCAGGCTAATAACTCATCATCCAACACTGGCCCATTGGTATGGACTTCGGGATGATTTAACCAATCGCGGTTTTCCCGCGTATCGGGCAAGTTCAGCAGGGAATTGAGGTTAATGGTCTTAGTTTTAGCTAACTGCAACCCTTGGCGGGGGGTTAAGAGATCGGCGCGACCGATGACCTCATTTAAGGAACGATAGCCCAACCGCGCCAATAGTTGCCGCACTTCTTCCGCCACAAAATAGAAGAAATTGACGACGTGCTCCGGCATGCCGCTAAACCGTTTGCGGAGTTTCTCCTGTTGGGTTGTCACACCCACCGGGCAAGAGTTCATGTGGCATATCCGCGCCATAATGCAGCCTTCCGCAATCATGGCAATGGACCCAAAGCCGTATTCTTCAGCGCCCATTAAGGCAGCCATCATTACATCCATGCCGCATTTCATGCCACCGTCAACCCGCAGTAGGACGCGATCGCGCAGCTTATTCTGCATCAGGGTCCGGTGGACTTCCGTTAAGCCCAACTCCCAGGGAACCCCCGCGTGTTTGATGGAACTCAACGGCGAAGCGCCCGTACCTCCGTCATGGCCGGAAATTTGAATAACATCGGCATTTGCCTTAGCCACCCCAGCAGCGATCGTGCCAATCCCAATTTCCGCCACTAATTTCACCGATACCTTAGCTTGGGGATTAATTTGGTGCAAGTCAAAAATTAACTGGGCCAAATCCTCAATGCTGTAGATATCGTGGTGGGGCGGTGGGGAAATCAACGGCACTCCGGGCTTGGATTTCCGTAACATGGCGATATAGGGACTGACTTTTTTACCTGGTAATTGACCGCCTTCTCCTGGTTTTGCCCCTTGAGCTATTTTAATTTCCAGTTGTTTAGCGTTCATCAGGTATTCTGGTGTGACCCCAAAGCGACCGGAAGCGATTTGTTTAATGGCAGAAGAGGCGGTGTCTCCGTTGCGTAGTCCCCGCAAATATGGCCGAGAAGGGGATTTTCCGTTTTCATCCACATCATTGATGACCCCAAACCGCCAGGGATCTTCGCCTCCTTCCCCAGAGTTGGATTTACCACCGATCCGGTTCATGGCGATCGCCAGAGTTTCGTGGGCTTCGGGAGAAAGTGCCCCCAGAGACATTCCCCCTGTGCAGAACCGTTTGACAATTTCTTCCACGGGTTCCACTTCGGCAATATCAATCGATGGGCGTTCGCTTTGTAAATCTAGTAAATCCCGTAGATTCACAATCGGACTATTTTTCAGATATTCCTGATAAAGCTGATAATGGTCAAATTCGTTAGTTTTAACCGCCTGGTGCAATAACTTAGCTAAATCGGGATTATTGGCATGATATTCCCCGCTGGGACGATGTTGGACAAAGCCAAAATTTTCCAGTTTTTTAAGAGCCCCTGTTTCTCCAAGAGTTTCTGGAAAAGCTTTCTGGTGAAATGCCATAACTTCCCGGGCCACATCAGCTACAGACAAGCCGCCAATGCGGGAAACCGTGCCTTCAAAGGCGATATTTAACAATTCTTCGCCAATACCAATTGCCTCGAAAATTTGCGCTCCTTTGTAACTGGCTAATAAAGAAATTCCCATTTTTGAGAGAATTTTTAATAAGCCAGCTTCTACGGCTTGGCAATAATTTTCTTGGGCTTTTTCTAAGGAAATTGCCTCAATTTGGCCACGTTCCATCATCTTTTGGGTCTTAGAATTAGACCACCAATGCCGCACCGTTTCTAATGCTAAATAAGGACAAACTGCGGATGCGCCATAACCAATTAAACAAGCAAAATGATGGGTAGTCCAACATTGGGCAGTTTCCACCACAATTGAAGCTTGAGTGCGTAAACCTTCGCGGATTAAATGGTATTGAACGGTGCCCACTGCCAACAACGGCGGAATATATGTAATATTAGCATTGATTTCGGAGCGATCGCTCAAAATGATAATCTTAGTTCCGGCGGCCACCGCTTCAGAAACAGATTTTTTCAATGCTTCTAAAGCATTAGCTAAATCATCAGCACCTGTAACGATCTCATACAAAGTCGATATCCGCGCCACTTTAATGCCATGCCCATTGCCGGTAGAAATTAAATTTTCTAATTCCGGTTCATTGAGAATTGGTGACATTAATTGCAACTGTTTGGCATGGGCGGCATCTTCTTCTAATAAATTGCGATGTCCCCCTAGATAAACTTCTAGGGACATGACCAAACTTTCTCGCAATGGGTCGATCGCCGGGTTAGTAACTTGGGCAAACCGTTGCTTAAAATAGTCGTAAAGCAAATAAGGCTTATCCGACAAAACCGCCAACGGGGTATCATTGCCCATACAGAATGTGGCTTCTTTCCCGGTTTCCGCCATTGCCTGAATCATCATTTCCACATCTTCCGTGGAATAGCCAAATGCAATTTGCGATCGCAGCAAAGTTTGCTCATCTAATTGAGGGGCTGGTAAATGGCCATGACGTTCAAGGACAAGACGACTTTGCAGCCACTCCTTATAGGGTCGGGCTTGGGCAACGCGCTGCTTAATGTCCCAATTATGGAGAACTTCCCCACTTTCCAGGTCTACCACCATCATTTGACCGGGGCCGAGGCGTCCTTTTTCCACAATTTCCGACTCAACCAAAGGCACTACCCCAGCTTCCGAGGCAACTACCACCAAACCAGAACGAGTAATCGCATATCGGGCCGGGCGTAAACCATTCCGGTCTAAGCTGGCACCCACCTGCTTGCCATCGCTAAACACTAACAAAGCCGGGCCATCCCAAGCTTCCATCACCCCGGCATTGTAATCATAAAAATCGACAATTTCTGGGTGAGCGGCCAAGTCGGGCTGATTCCGAAACGCTTCGGGCACCAGCATCATCATCGCTTCTGCCGGGCTACGTTGCGATCGCACCAGCAACTCAAACACATTATCCAAGTTTGCCGAATCACTATTATCGGTGCGGACAAAGGGCATCAGGTCAGAAATACGATCGCCCCAGCATTTATGGGACAAATTCGCCTGCCGTGCGGTCATCCAGTTCATATTGCCCAGCAGGGTATTGATTTCGCCGTTATGTGCCAACAAGCGCATCGGTTGCGCCAAGGGCCAGCGGGGCATTGTGTTGGTGCTAAAGCGGCGGTGGAATACGGCAAAGGAACTCTTATAAGCGGGATTGGTCAAATCCTGATAAAACTCGCCTAAGATCGCGCCGCGTACCATGCCTTTATAGACAATCGTGCGGCAGGAAAACGAACACATATAATAGTTATTCGCCCAAGAAATTACCCCGGTTTGATTTAAGGCATCGCCCACCACCCGACGGGCTAAATATAAAGACCGTTCCAGTTCATCCCCGGTTTGCGTGGGATGGAATACCAGCAATTGAGAAATCATCGGTTCGGTTTCTCTGGCTTGGATTCCCAGCACTTCTTGTTTCACGGGCACCACCCGCCACCCAAGCACCTGAAATCCTTCTTTGACCAAAACTTTCTCGGTGATATCAACAGCCAAAGCGCGATCAGTATTATCCAGGGGCAAAAATACCATCCCCACACCGATATGTTGCCGTTGGTTGGCAATCAGCGAACGAGTTTCTTCAGTCAAAGCGGTGTCTTGAGCCAACAGTTCCCAAGGAATTGCCGTGAGAATTCCCGAACCGTCTCCAGAATCGCGATCGGCACTGCAACCGCCGCGATGTTCCATACAAGCAAGGGCGGGCAAAGCTTTCACAATAATCTCATGGCTGGCCACCCCTTTAGAGTCAGCCACAAAGCCCACTCCACAAGCATCTCGTTCTTCGACTAACCAACGTTGTCCCTGAAACTCGTGTTTTATTTTTTGTATTTCAGTCATGTTGTCCTTTGTCCTTTGTCCTTTGTCTGTTGGTTATTTCATTATTGATTATTTGTTATTTGACGAAAAACTAATAAACAATGGCTAATAACCAATAACGAATAACTAATAACAATTTATAGTGAGCTTTTTGGAGCCATTTATGGGTACTTGATTATAACAAAAAAGTAAAACAATATTGTATCCATATATTACTTTTGGGCGAACAGACAAAGATAAGTATTTCTACTTAATTGCTCTCCTTACCCTCCTTCCCAGGCAGTAATTTGGTAGGGTGCGTGTTTGCAGGGCAAAATTCCTGGAGCAAACCGGGTTTATGGTGGGCGGCGATGCCTAGCGAATGTTTGCATCGCCTAAAATGCTTGCGGATTAACGCGATATCGCGGGGGTTTTAAGAACCGGATTTAGTGTAAAGTTTCGCTTTTATGTCCCGCTCCAAATGCGCCAAAACATTGCCAGCAAATTTACTAATTTCTTGCCATTTTGGGTCAGCAACAATTTCCGCATTTGTTTCTTTTTCCTCATAGTTGTTTAATTGTTCTCGCAGTTGTACCAATAACTGATGGGATTCACTAGATAACCCAAATTGCTGCCAATCTATATCTATAAAATCATCAAAATGAAAATCATCAAACAATTTACACATTACCTATGTCCAGTCAGAAATTTCTGGGCCAGCACCGTCTACCCAAACTCGTTGCTGAAATTCAGTGTCAGCAATTTCCTTAAGTTTATTCAGGATATTTTTCAGCCATTCATATTTATTAATTATATATAAAAATCCTATGAATTTAACATCATAAATCCCTAAGATTAACCATCTTAAAGCATATCCGCCAGAATTTAGGCAGATTATTAGAGAAAAAAGTGCTAATTTTGTCGGCGGCGAATTGTTGGCCGGGATTAACAACTTTTTGGAACGCAAGAAAAAGGTTATTTACCATAGTTAGTTTGCCAGCGGCAGTGCTATTCTGGCCAAATATGTCAGCGAAAATCTCCAATATATCCCCAATTTATCTATTACAGTGCCGAACTTGAAGGCAAAAATAACCCTGAAGAATTTACCGCTATTGTTGGCAGTGAATTGATGCGACGTTTATGGACAAAAAACGCCATTGAGGAAAGTTATGTTTGCCGTTATTGCTGCAAAAAATCAGCGATTTACTCTCACCGGATGAACGGTTGATTATTGCTATTGATGGATTAGATAGAATCGATGCTCAAAATCAACCCCCAGGGACAAATTTATTGTATTTACCCAGATATCTCCCGGATAAAGTTTATTTTATTCTGACTCGTCGCCCGTTTTTGCGGGAAAAGTCCGGGTTATTAATTGAAGCGCCATCACAGGTTTTCGATTTAGCCCGGTGAAAAGAGGAAACAATTAACAATTGATAATTAACAATTGACAATTATGTTTAATTAAGCAGGTGAAGATAATTAATTGCACTCTTCCTTCCCCGCCGATAGGCTGTGGATTCCCGCATATAAGAAGGAGAGAGAATAGAGAAAAGAGAATAGAGAATTTTCCTATGCATCCTCTTTCCTCTTTCCTCTTTCCTCTTTCCTCTTTCCTCTAATGGGGTCTGTGGTGCATTTATTTCTGCCCACCTACTTATGCTCATTTTAGCGAGGGATTGACTCGCTTGTTGGGGGCGATCGCCTGAAAAAATTTCCCAAAATGAGGCTCTTTAAGCATAAAAACCGATCGGGATAAAAATCGCTCGGCGATCGCGCACTTAGTTTTCCGGTTATTTTGTTGAGTTTTATTAATTTAATTACTTAAGTGATAAGTGAGCTCGCTTTTTTGTTAGCATAGCGAGCGGATCTGACTAATTAAAACCGCCGCTATTGCCTATTTTCGGTTAATTTCACCATGTTTTCCACCACACTTTAGTCCAAATTTAGTCCAAATATAACTAAAGTGTGAATAATTATCACTATAGTACCTAAAGAGGAGCTAAAGCGAGAATTAAAGGCGATCGCTTGTGTGATTTCGGAGCCGCCAGTGGGCGCGGGGAAAAACCCCCAAATTTACCCGTGAATTTAGCGGTCTTGACAAATTGACACAAATAAGGTATCCTTGGCAAAAAAAGATGAATGGTAGTCGTTGGCAGGTCTTTAAAGGAAAGCTTTTTCGCTGAACGAATAGAAACCGTCAGAAATTCACTAGAAATTGGCGTCGGTTTGCTAACTAGATAGTAAATCTATTTAAAATTTCTGAGTAATTTCCCACGACCAATCATCGGAATGGCTTGTTAAGGTTGAGGGTTTTTTGTGACAATTTACGTTGGCAACCTGTCCTACCAGGCAACTGAAGAGGACTTGAAAACTGTTTTTGCCGAGTACGGCTCAGTTAAGCGAGTGGTGCTTCCCACTGATCGCGAAACAGGTAAGATGCGGGGCTTTGCTTTCGTAGAAATGAAAAATGACGCTGAAGAAAACGCAGCGATCGAAGAATTAAACGAAGCAGAATGGATGGGGCGCGTCTTGCGAGTCAACAAAGCTCGTCCAAAAGAAGAAGGAGGGAACCGATCCGGTGGTGGCGGTCGTCGCGGTGGTGGTGGCAGATACTAAATTATTTAGTCCCCTGTTTCCCATAAACTGCGATGTGCTTTTACCTCAAGCAGCGATTTTTTAATCGCCGGTCAAAGCAATTCGTCAACTCATCGCCGATTGCACCTCTGCTAAGAGGATAAAAAATTTGACTTAATTTTTCAACCCCTCACCCCGATCGCACCTCTAATCGCACAGAGAAACTGTCCGGGCAGCGAGGGGTTTCTCATGTAATTCCCCAGTCGAGGAAACCACACTATATTTCATTTCCACACTATATTTTAAGTGTGGATATTTTAAGTGTGGTGGTTGGGCTAATGAATACCCAAAAAACATCAGACTATGGGGATTAGCTATTTGCGGCGGTGCTAAAAGTCCTGAGCAGATGGCTTTTCCGGCTTGATGTTCGATTTGATATCCTTTTGATATCCTTGGGTGCGGAGATAATCAAACCAGTGATACTGCCCGCCTGCGGGAAATTACTGAATCATTTTATGATTTATTCAGCTTAAATCGATTTGGGGAAAATTGCCCAGATTAATGGGTTGGCTTAATTAACATAATAACATAAGATTAATAACATAAGATTCAATCAGAGCAAGACTTGAATTTCTTGTTTCAGTTAGCGAGCGCCTCTAAACCGGATACAGTAAACGGGGGATTGGCCAATTTTTATAGTTTTCAGTAAGCGAAAAGTTTTCCCTTGCCAAAGTTTAACCGTCCGGTCTTCACTGGCAGTTGCCAGCAAGTTTCCTGCTGCATTAAAACTAATACTATATATAATATGTTCATGGGCGGGAATTTTATGGAGTAATGTGCCATCTAAATTCCAAATATTCACAATTCCATCAGCCCCCCCAGAGGCAATTAAATCTCCATTAGGGTGAAAACAAGTAGCGAGCGCCGCATTATTATGTTCTTTAAATGTTTTCACCTGTCCACCCCTACCCCAAACTCGATCTTTGAGCCATAATTTTACGGTGTTGTCCCGACTTACAGAGACGATTTTGTCACCTTCGGGGCTAAAATTTACTGAGTAAACGATATTTTTATGGCCAGATAAGGTGGTTAAACAAATACCATCTAAATACCAAATTTTTACGGTTCCATCTGCTCCTCCAGTGGCAATTAATTTTCCAGTGGGCATGAAACTGAGGCCAAAAACTCCATTCATTTGAGCTTTAATTGTTTGGCTTAAATCGCCATTTTTATGCCAAATTTTTATGGTATCATCAGCGCTACCTGAAGCAAACTTTTGTCCATCAGGACTAAAATCGAGGGCGAATACGGCATCACGATGGCTGTTCAATGTTCGCTCAAGCACATAATTACTGGTAAACAAATTTCCCCGCCAAATTTTAATTTGGCCATCAGCGCTGCCAGAAACTAATAAATTGCGAGCGGGACTAAAAGCTATGGTTAATATAGCGGATTTATGCCCTTTGAGAACGGTCTGTAACTTGCCATTGAGTTGCCATAGTCTGATGGTGCGATCGCCTAATGCCCCAGCCAGCAATTCCTCCGTTTGATGATATATTTGCATGAATATATTTGCCTGAAAATGTTGATTTTGGTGATTGATTTCGGGAAATTTTTTTAATTTAAATAATTCAAATACGCTCTAATATACTCTAATATACTCTAATATACTCTAATATACTCTAATATACTCTAATATAGTCTAATATGCTCTAATATACTCTAATATGTCATCAGATTCAGAAAATTCAAAAAAATCAAGATTATGAGTAAATTGCTGAAAGGAATGAATCTCTATCTAATTGGTATGATGGGTGCGGGAAAAAGTACCGTAGGACGCTTGCTGGCCCATCAGTTAGGGTATCACTTTTTTGATACCGATGACTTAATTGCCCAATTAGCCGGACAATCAATTAATGAAATTTTTGCCACCGTTGGGGAAGATGGTTTTAGGGATTTAGAAACTCAGGTAATTAGCGAACTTTGTGCCTATAAAAATTTGGTAGTTGCCACGGGAGGCGGTCTGATTATCCGGCAGAAAAACTGGAGCTATCTACAACATGGGGTCGTAGTATGGTTAGATGTGGCCGTAGAGGAACTTTATGCCCGTCTTCAAGAAGATACGACCCGCCCTTTGTTAAGAGCTCCTGACCCATTGGGGAAATTAAACAGTCTTTTAAGCGATCGCCTCAAGATGTATGCTCAAGCGGATGTCCACATCAAAGTGGGCAAAGATGAAACACCGAATGAACTAGCCGCCAGAATCTTAAAAGAAATTCCCTTTTCCCGACCGAAAAATTTCAGGGAAAATCATCATAATTGATTAAGATTTTAGCGATTTTTTTTCCCTATAATCTCTAAGATAGACCAAATCATGCCATGAGTCGATTCACATCAAGTCACATCAAGAATTAGTGACAATACCTAGTGACAATCTTGAATGTTCATTTTAAGGAATTTAGACAAGTATGATGACTGATATGATGACTGAAAATCAATCCCTGAAAAACTTGCCGGATAGAGTGCGCGTGAAAGTGCTCAGTGAAGCACTGCCTTACATTCAAAAGTTTTCTGGTCGGACAGTGGTGGTAAAATACGGCGGGGCGGCAATGAAAGATAGCACACTCAAAGATCAAGTCATGCGCGACTTGGTATTTCTTTCCTGTGTGGGAGTGCGTCCGGTTATCGTCCACGGTGGCGGCCCAGAAATTAATTCTTGGTTGGCCAAATTAAATATTGAGCCGCAATTTAAAGATGGCTTACGAGTCACCGATGCGGCTACAATGGATGTAGTAGAAATGGTACTTGTAGGCCGAGTCAATAAAGAGATTGTCTCACTAATTAATCAGGCTGGTGGCAAAGCAGTTGGTATTTGTGGCAAGGATGGCAATTTGATTAAAGCCCGACCAGAAGGTCGTCAAGGAATTGGCTTTGTGGGGGAAGTTAGTTCTGTGAATATCAAAATTTTAGATTGCTTGGTGAATAGCGGTTATATCCCCGTGGTTTCCAGTGTGGCCGCTGATGAAAGTGGCCAAGCATATAATATTAATGCGGATACGGTTGCCGGTGAAATTGCCGCTGCTTTAGGGGCAGAAAAATTGATTTTAATGACCGATACTGTGGGCATCTTGGAAGATTATCACGATCCCTCGACTTTATTGGATAAATTAGATATTAATAAAGCCCGCGATTTAATTCAAAATGGGGTAGTTTCTGGGGGGATGATTCCCAAGGTGAATTGTTGTGTGCGCTCGCTTGCCCAAGGCGTTCGGGCTGCTCATATTATTGATGGTCGAATTCCCCATTCATTACTGTTAGAAATTTTTACCGATAAGGGGATTGGTTCCATGATTGTGGCTTCCGAATATATTGAGCCATATTAAGCCAATGTAGAGTTGGTGAGGAAATAGGTTCGAGGAGAGAGGAAAGAGTCTCTAGGCATCTAGGCATCTATGCCTCTCTTTCCTATACTGACTTATACTGAAAATAAATGGCCTCAAGTTTGTGGTCTGCCTGATTCTAATTGTTGCAACGCTTCTTGACGATAACCGAGTACATCGGGATCGTTGGGTTGCAGTGCCAAGGCTCGATCAAAAGAGGCGATCGCTTCTTGGGGTTGCTGACACTTCATAAAGGCTAAACCCCGCACTACCCAAGCGGGATGATAATTCGGCTGTTGCTGGATCGCTTGATCTAAAGAAGCGATCGCCTCCGCGTAGTTTTGGTCATTCATAAAACAAATGCCTCGGTTAAACCAAGCATCGGGATAATGCGGTTGGTAGGCAATAGCTTGATCGTAAGAAGCGATCGCCTCCGCATATCTGCCCAAATGCAATAAAGCATTACCTCGATTACTCCAAGCTTCGGCAAAATCTGGCTTTAACTTTAGCGCTTGTTCGTGAGAATAAATCGCCTCATCATATCGTTCTAATTGGGAAAGCACAACGCCGCGATTTTGCCACGCATTCATAAAATCGGGTTTGAGTTGCAAGCATTTCTCGTAAGAATCATTCGCTTCTTGGGGACGCTTAAGTAAAGTCAAAGTAAATCCCCGATTAAACCATAGATTCGGGTTATCGGGATTTAAATCGATCGCCGTATTAAAGATCGTCAACGCATCTTCATATTCTTGTAAATTAAATAGTACCGCCCCTAAATTACTCCAAGCTTCAATAAAATCTGGCTTTAGCCTTAACGACTGTTGATAAGCAGCGATCGCCCCGGCAAAATCCCCTGCCTGAAATTTCTGATTGCCCTCTTCAAACAAACTATTGACCACTTCCAGATTTTCTGGGGTCAGACTTTCTAGGGTCAGATTTTCTGATGTTTCGGCTTCCGAACGGTCTAACCCTACTTCCTCCTTCGTTGGGTTAGAAGTCCAGGACGCTTGACCCGCTTCTGTCCCTGTGGTTTTCTTTGGCTGGGAAACCGGAGAACTTGCCGCCCCTGGTTGAGATGAAAATGGCGAAGTTGTCGCCCGTTGAGATAACAACTGACTGCCGAGTTGGTAAGCTACGGCACTGAATTCTCCACAATTTAACTGCCCTAATTTAACCAGTCGTCTAGCTAAATCCATATCCTGAGTATTTTTTTTCAGCTTAGTCTCGCCAAACCGCTGTAACCAAGCCCCCCATAGAGCAAAATTGCCGCGCGAACCCAACGCTTCCAGGTATTTGACCACATCTTGTCGTTGCCAACCCAAACGCAACCCTTCGAGAATCTGACTAAACAACAAAAGATAATCCGCATCCTCTAAAGGCGGTAGCGGCTCCTTGGGTGGATCCGCGAAATCGCGATTCGCTTTCCCGTCCGCTTTCGCGGAACCGCGGTGTCCTGTCTTGTTAAACAACGGCCAAATCCTCATATCACCTTTTCTCCTATAAATCATCACGCGCGGCAAATTCTATCGGATCCACAAAAGCGATCGCCTCCCGGCCGCGTTTCCATATCAGTCACTACAGATCAATATATCGCTCGCCATATCGATCGTTATATCGGTACGTCATAAAGTGCAAGTGTTTTCGTCTGCTTTGCTGAAACTGTCGGCAGTGCATCTTCATATTTCCCACACCGCTTTCCCACACCGCGATCGGTCTATCGGGCAGGGATTCCCCTCTTTGGCTCCGATGAAAGCGGCATTGCCTCTATGGGATCGAAGGGCGAGGTGAGGGGGAGCGATCGGGCTAATGGCGATTAGATATCCGCATCCAAAGTGGTCATAGCTTAATCATTACTTTACTTTAATCGCTTATAATGATAAGTTTTGGGCAAATTTAATTAACAAAATTCACCCTGGATTTGAATCTTTGAATCTTGATATTCCGGCTTGACTTTTCCCAGGGATGTATTATGATTAAATCAAACAGAATGTTGCTTAAAATACAAAATAAAGGGGGTGAGGCTTGTGCTGGAGGTAGTTAAGCAACAAAACTTCATGATCGTTGATTTGAAAGAGGGCGTGAAAGTTCACACTCTCATCCCCAGGGAAAATCACGCAGCACTTCGGTGTGGTTTTGCCGGTTATCCTAACAATCCACGGTGGAACGCTGCCAAATTTCATGCCTGGAAAACTGGGCAGCAGTTAAAAGAATCACTCAGTCGGGGAGAAATGGTCGTCCGTTCCGCTGATTCGCTCCTGGTTAAGGCGATCGAAACCCAAGATAAGCGCAAAAATTCCCCGGAAATTTCTGAATCAGAGAAATCTTCACCGGGTTTTTATCAATCTCTGATTGCTAGTTTGCGGATGTCGTTGCACCGAAATCATTCCCAACAAGGAAATAATCAACTAAAACCATCTACGATCTCTGCCAATTTTCAGTCAAATAATCAGTCAAATAATCGAAACCATAGTCGCATCAAACCAGCTAACCAAAACCAGATATCTCAAAAATCCAATCGTGAGTTTATCGAGGGTTATGGCCAGCAAACTTATTCTCAAGATGTCAGAAAAGAGTGTCTCCGTCTCTACCTACAAGGCTATGGATTCCGCCGCATAGAACGTCTAACTGGGGTAAGTCGTCATACAGTGATTAACTGGGTCAAGGAAACAGGGCATTCTCTAAGAACCGAACCCGGTTATCAAGAAAATGCTGCATCTGACTGAAAAATCCGTTTATTGTTGACCGTTAACCGTTATTGGTTGACGGTTATTTGTTGGTTGTTGGTTGTTGGTTGTTGGTTTTTGTTTGTTGGTTGGGGTGTAATTGATAATTGATAATTGATAATTGATAATTGATAATTGAGCTCCCCCGCTCCTCCGCTCCGAAAGCCCCCCCGCTCCGAAAGCTCCCTACACCCTACACCCTACACCCTACACCCTACACCGATGGCGGCCCCACACCCCGACTCTTCAAAAACGTGGGGAAATTTACACTGTTTTTGTTCATCAAACCGAACTTTACTCTGCGTTAATTTCCGATATATTAAATGCCATAAGTTAAATGACATAAACAAACTGATTGCAACATTGATTAATTGAAATGGAGGTTAATACTATGAGACTCGTTCCTTATTCTCCCTTCCGTGAAATTGAAGCCATGCAACGGCAAATGAACCGTTTGTTTGACAACCTAATCGGTTTCACTGAAGATGGGTACAGTAAACCCTTTATTCCTGCCGCAGAAATCGAAGAAACCGATCAAGCTTTACATCTCAAACTGGAAGTTCCCGGACTAGAACCCCAGGATCTAAATGTAGAAGTAACTGCTAATGCCGTCAGCATTAGCGGCGAACGGAAGTCCGCGTCCCGCACGGAAGAACAAGGAATGGTCCGCAGTGAATTCCGCTATGGCAAATTCCAACGAGTCATTCCCTTACCAAGCCGAATTCAAAATAACAATGTGCAAGCAGAATATAAAGATGGAATTCTGCGTCTGACTCTACCAAAAACTGAGGAAGAAAAGAATAAAGTAGTTAAGGTGACTATCCAATAATCTATTAATAATTAGGTTCCCCGGCTTTGGTAAAAGCTGGGGTTGTTTTTTTGTTGGTTTTTATTTGCTACTAGATATTTAGATATTACGAGCGTCGTTTAGTGATATGAATCAGGAGTTGTGCTGATTGTTCTAGATTTTTTCAACATATTTACTCATAAACGAATGAATGAAAATCATCAAGGAGTTTTTCAGATTGTTTTTGACTTAAGTCAATTAAATATATTAGGCGACTAATTTATACTAATGTTATGGGTGAAAATATATCCAGGGTTGATTTGGAGCTATCGGAGCTTGATCGCATCTGAAAAAACTTACCAGAGCGATCGCCCCCTAAACAAACCATGACTGCATATAACACTAAATGTAAAGGGAAAAAACATGACCACATGATTTGAAAAACTAGGTGGCAAAGCTGCCGTTGACCTCGCTGTTGATAAGTTTTATGAACGGGTTTTAAACGACGATCGCGTCAAACATTTCTTTGTCAATACAGATATGGCGAAACAGCGATCGCACCAGAAAGCATTTCTCACCTATGCCTTTGGTGGCAGCGATCGATATGATGGGCGCTATATGCGGGAAGCCCATAAAGCTTTAGTCGAAGAACAAGGTCTAAGTAGCGAACATTTTGATGCGATCGCCGAAGACTTGATGGAAACCCTAAAAGAAATGGGAGTGCCTGATGACTTATTAGAAGAAGTTGCCGCTGTAGCCGCTGCCCCGCAACACAAAAAAGATGTCTTAAATCAGTAGGTGGCATTGCCCACCCTACTTAAATCAGTCTTAAATCAGTAGGTGGGCAATTGCCCACCCTACTTGCTCTATTTCAAAATTTGAAAGCTGTAAACTTCCAATACTGGGCCAATCATGGCCATAGTCATCACATCATCTCGCACTTGAGCATCTATGGTGACTTTGAGGCCGCTTTGCAATAACTCCGAGGGAAGTTCATAAAGTTCATAGGTTTTGCCCTCGTCGCTTTTCAAAGCCCAAGTCCCAGTACCCATGTTAATTCGCTGAATGGTGCCGGTTACGGTGATATTCATGCTAGTTTTTCTTCTCCTTTCATGGCTAAACGCGCTAAGGAGAAACATAACAGGGCATTCACCAATAAGAATAGACGGGCGCCGATACCGCTACCGATCCACAATAATGTGGGCGGGGTAAATAATAGGGCGTTAACGGCTAAACAACTAGCAACGCCGAGGGTTGAACCGATCGCAAACCATTTCCAGTCTCGGTGTCCTAGCAGCAAGACGACTAAAACCAAGGGAATGGCGATACTGGCAAAAATTGGGTTCAGGGCGCTACTGCCACTAATGGCAGTGCCCAATTCGGGGATGGAACTGCCCATCACGCGCATCGGCCATTGAGGTAAATCAAAGATATAGAACCCTCGGAGGACGAATAACCCGGAACTGCCGAAAACTAGACCTGTAGCCAGGTTCCAGTTCCAAGTAAAAGGGAAGTAGTTGCGTAAGAACCAAGCCAGCAGGTAGGAACCGAGCACCATTGCCAGTTTCGGTAACAGTGCATAAGCCCCACCATCAATCCAGAAACGCGGATTCAAATAACCGTTATCCCGCAGCCAGCGGAAAAAATCCCGGAAGGTGATTTGGCCTTTGGTGGCCATTGCTACAGCATTGGCGGCATCCAACTGTCCAGCCCCAAAGTGGTTCAGGGGGTCATCTTTAATTGCCCGCGCGGACTGTTTGAGAATGCCAGTTACTTGTTCTGGGTCATCCACTCCAGAGGCTTTGATTAAGGCTGCAACTCCGGCAACGTGGGGAGCTGCCATGCTGGTGCCTTGGAAATAAGCAAACATCGGCTGGCCGGTTTGGGGGTTAATGGTTTCTTGGAGAATACCTCCACTTTCGCTTTCCGAGGTATCGCCACCAGGGGCAGAGATATCTACACCCGCCCCATAGTTGGAGTAGGGAGATTTGACTCCGGCAGCGTTGAGGGCGGAAACCCCAATCACGCGGGGATACCGGGCCGGGTAGGAGGCGCTATGATCATTGGAGTTACCTGCAGCGGCAACAATGACCACTCCTTTGCTGTGGGCGTAGGCGATCGCCTCTTTCATGGCTTGGCTTTCGCCCCCACCACCGAGACTCATGTTAATCACATCCGCGCCGTTATCGGCAGCAAATTTAATCGCTTCGGCGATATCGGCGATCGTGCCACCACCACCAGCACTGAGCACTTTTAACGGCATGATGTTGGCCTGGTAAGCAATACCGGCAACACCGTAACCATTGTTGGTGGTTTGGGCGATCGTGCCAGCGACGTGGGTGCCATGTCCGTTGTCATCGTCAGCTACTTCGCGATCGTTGACGAAATCGTAACCTTTGACAAATTTGGTATCTTTTAAGTCGGGAACGCGAGAAACTCCCGTGTCAATCACTGCCACGGTGACGCCTTCCCCTCTGGTATCTTCCCAAGCTTTTTCTACATTAATGCTGCGGAAATTCCACTGTTTGCTATAGTCGGGGTCGTTGGGAATTCCCAAAGCACTATAGATGTAGTTTGGTTCTATATATTCGGTATATCTACCAATTTCCGATTTTTTCAGGCGATCAAAAAGTGCGCGATCGCCCTTAACGATATATAGATTATCTGCCTGAGAAAATTCACTATTTAAACGAGGCGCAAGCTGATACTCGTGAGTGAGTATGTTAAGTTTTCTCTCAATTTGGCTGGGGGAAATGTCCTCACGAAAGTCCAAGACAATGGATTCGTAAGTGCCTTGAGTCGCTAATCCCTGAAAGGAGGCGATCGCCCAAATTAGCCCAACCAAAAATAAACCGAGCAAGAAAAATTTTTTCATAGTCAAAATTCGGTGTAGGGTCTGTGCTTCCTCCTAGGATAGCGCATTCAGAGATAAGGTGTGGGTGTGTGGCCGATTCCCGAAACCAATGCAAACATTAACCACCGGAATGGGAAAGCTCTAACAAGATGCGATCGCACCTCTATACAAAAACAGCCGCGATCTAAGAAAATTACGCTAAACTGGCGGTAAAAATATCCTCACTATCCAAAATAAATTATTTTACCTATGAGCTATCGCCATATTATTACATCTGCTAAGGTTAAAATTTCCGACTTTCCGGGAATTTTCAGTTGGCTAGATGCTTCGCTGTGGACAAGTTCAGTTAAAACCGTGATCGCCTCTGTTTGGATATTTTCCATAATTTTATCTCCTATCTATCTCCTACCTATATATTAATCAGGACAATCCACAATAAGATCATAACTCTAGTCGGAGCGGATAAAAGCTAATACCCGCTCCCTAAATGCTGACAACTAATTATACCATTTACAAAAATTCATCCCACAGCCCCTAACATTCTTCGGGTGGGCTACTCTGAAGAGAGGAAAGAGAAGAGAGGAAAGAGAAGAGAGGAAAGAGAAGAGAGAGGCATAGAAGAGAGGATTTTCCTATTTCCTCTTTCCTCGAACCTCTATCCTCTATCCTCAGTTTGGATGCTCACCCTACAATATAAATACTGACAACTAATTACCTCAAGACAATCTGATCTGCCTGTCCAGTGTTCGCATTTTCCAGCAAGATTACTGCCCGAAAATGAGTTAAAAAATCCATCCCCAAAACTCCTCGCCAATAACGCTGATTAGGACTTTTGGGTAGGGCATAAGCCAAAACCGGAAAATCTATCATTTGTTTCCCCAAACAATAGAAGGAAGAAACCTGAACAATCGGAATTCCTAACCGCTCGCCACCCCCTGTCACCAGCTTGTCATATCGTGCGATCGGATTTTCTGTGTCATAACCCAAATTATTTAAGGTAATTTCAGGTAAAATGGTGTAGGTTGCTCCTGTATCTACTAATAAAGGCACTTCTAAAGGATCACCTTTTCCTGATTTTCTCCCCACATCAGCGCGTACCAATAAATAATGACTGGTAGGACTATGCTGCTGATTTTTGAGTAAAGGTGAAAACCTCAAACGTTCCACCTGATTGTTGAATGGCTGTTGATTGTTCATTACATAAAAAACCCAATTTCTTCGGGTATCGGGCCAGTATATTCCATAGCCACTGCTTTTCCTTTAGTGTAAGGCAAGTAATTGTCAATATCATCACAATCTGGTGAGTAAGCTAAGACTTCACCCCGAATGACATTCAGATACTCATCCCGTTCAGTGTAGGCAATGAGTACCCACTGCTGAGGATATTTTTCTTTAATTTCTGCTAAGGTTAAAATTTCCGAGTTTTCGGGAATTTTCAGTTGGCTAGATGCTTCGCTTTGGTCAAGTTCAGTTAAAACAGCGCTCGCCTCTGTTTGGATATTTTCCATAATTTTATCTCCTACCTATCTCCTACCTATACATGAATCGCAATAATCCACAATTCTATGATAACTCTACAGCGCGATTCCCGTCTCTGGCTTCGAGCGAAGCGGCATCGCCCTGATGATAACCTGATTATTTTTTATAGGCTTCAAGTATAGATTTCACCCGAGAAAATTCTGCTTCTAATTCCGCCAAAGCTTGGGCTGCTTTTAAGAAAAAACCTTGACTGCCTAATTCTTGTAGGGTAAAACACAGATAATACATTTTCCGAATGCCTAAATTGCTGGCACTGCCTTTGAGGGAATGAGCGGCATATTTTAGCATCGCGGCATCTTCAGCCTTGATAGCTTCTCGAATTGTCACTAACAACGATGGAGTATCTGCTAAAAATAGGTCAAGAATTTCCCCAAGCAAATTTCTGTCTCCATCAAGACTTAATTCTGACAGCAATTTTTCTAAAAGCTGCCAATCTCCACTAACAATTTCATCGAATTTACCGCTTATTTATGAGCGATGACTCACTATTTTAGGCGCTAAATATAACTCTTCTTTTGCTTGGTTGTTTAACTTAATTTTATTTTTAACTTCCGCAGAATTATTTAACTGTTCTAAAGCATTTTTTAATAATTCAATATTAATTGGTTTTTTGAGATAATCATCCATCCCGGCAGCTAAACATTTATCCCGATCGCCTTCAGTTCCCCCAGCGGTGACGGCAATAATCCAAGGTTTTTTCTTTGTTGCATAATGGTGAGTTTTGCCTTCTGCCCATTGCTGGCAAATCTGCCGAGTGGCTTGGAGTCCATCCATCTTGGGCATTTGTACATCCATCAGCACCAAATCATAAGGTTTTTGTTCCAAAGCGGCGATCGCCTCTAAACCATTCTTCGCCACATCAGCCTGATAACCCAATGTACTCAAAATTCGCAAAGCAACTTTTTGATTCACCACATTATCTTCTGCCACTAAAATTCGCAACGGTAAGCGATCGGCTAACTTATCTGTTCTTGGGGTTTCACTTTGTGCGCGGTAATTTAGCGCGGGCAATGACACAAACAAATCCATCATCACCTGATAAAGCTGGGACAATTTAATCGGCTTACTCAAACAACTTGCCACATCGCTATCCGGTAATTTCACCGGGCAACCAATGGCACTCATCATCACAATTTTGAGAGCGGGTAAATGTTTCTCCTGATGAATTAAACGCGCCAAAGATAGTCCATCCATTTGTGGCATTTGCATAGCCAAAAATGCCACATCAAACTGCTCTCCTTGCTGCATTTTTTGCTGGATCAATTGCCAGGCTTCAATTCCCGTCGCCATTTCGGTGACAATCATCCCCCATTTCTCCGTTTGCTGGCGCAGCATTTTTCGACTGAATTGATGTGGATCGACAATCAGTAGCCGTTTTCCTTGCAAAGCTGGCTGCAATTGATTGACAGCATCAACAGTATTGTCCATAACCTCAGCGGCGATCGTAAAACTAAACGTTGAACCCATTCCTAATTGACTTTCCACCAAGAGTCTACCGTTCATCTGTTGGATCAATCGCTTACAAATCGCCAACCCCAAACCGAGTCCCCCATATTCGCGGACATTCGAGCCATCCAATTGGGAAAAAGAACGAAATAGTTGATTAATTTTATCCTCTGGAATCCCAATTCCCGTATCTTTAATCGAAAAGCAAATTTCTTCATAACGTTGGGAGGGGAATAATTGATTTTCGGTCTGAGTATGCGCCGCTGACCAATTGCCCAAATCCACCGAACTAACGGAAATAACGACTTCTCCTTGCTGAGTAAATTTCACCGCATTCGTCAGCAGATTGACTATAATTTGTCGCAAACGGGCATAATCCCCAAAAATATGAGTGGATGTTTGCTCGTCAATCTGATAAGCCAAATCAAGTCCTTTTTGCGCTGCATTCATGGCCACCAAATCCATCGACTCTTCAATGCACTGACGCAAGTCTAATGGCTGATTCGCCAACTGCAACTGACCCGCTTCGAGTTTGGAGAAATCTAAAATATCGTTAATCATTTGTAATAAAATGCCGCCGCTTTGATGAATGGTGGCGACAAACTCTTGTTGTTGAGGGTTCAGTTGGGTTTGTTGCAGCAAACTGGTCATGCCCAATACCGCATTCATCGGTGTCAGCAATTCGTGACTCATATTTGCCACAAATTCTGATTTGATTCGAGTTGCGGAATATGCCTCCGCCAAACTGGTTTCCAGTTCCGTATTTTGGGCTTCTAGCTGCTCGGATAATTCAGCGGCTTTACTTTTGGCTATTTGAATTTCCTCAATATATTCTTCGATCTGCCGTAACCCTGGATAAAAAATTAAAAAAGCTTCTAACAGCAAGACTAACAACGTAATGCCGAGTAATAACCATTGAATCTGAGCAATTTTGCTGACCCGGGCTTGGGCTTCTTTTTCGTATTGCTGCACGATCGCATCCATGCCCTGAAGAAAAGTCGTTTCATATTTGAGAACTTGTGAGATTAAAATGGCAAATTCCGGAGAATTACCGGGAGAATTCCCGGTAGTTTGGCTTAACTTCAGGATGCCTTTAGCTGCTTTGAGCATTGTGTCATGGGCAGCAGAAATCTCGGCAAACATTTGCTCGACTTTGGCACTGTTATTTCCACTTAAACCCAAGGAAGCATCGCCAAATTGCAACCCTCGGTGAGATTTTTCCCACAAATCCACAACTTGTTGAAGTTCTTGCAGATAAGACCCAGCGATCGCCGGATCGTTTGTAGTTTGGATGGCTAAGGTCGCTTTAGCGAGTCGTTGACTGAGCATCCGCTGCCGTCCCGCAATGTTGATCGTCGCTGCATCGCTATACTGACTTTTGTTCGAGAATTGAATCCCGACCTGTCCAGCGATTAAAACCAGTGCCACAACAGTTAGAGCCTTAATATAGCGTCTTGTCAGATTACCAGTGGGGGATTTTTGTTGCAATTGCATAGACATAGTTATTCATCAAAGATTCGTGTTATTGGTGATTTAATGGTCTGGATTTATGAACAATAGAGACATTTGTCGCTATCACAATGCTGGCGTGCATTCTGTGAGTGCTTTTCCCGCCCGGTTTCTTGGTTTGGCCTCAAACGCTAAATTGCTCACCGAATCAAGTGGCTGATCAGCAGCGATGTGACATTTGCTTATTCCACATTTGCTTATTCCACATTATTCCCTATTTTGCCCCCCTGGAAATCAATCCCATCAGTTTTGTTTTGTTTGATTCCGGCGATCGCGTTTATGCTGGAAAGAGATTCTCTGTGTTATTTCTGTGTTATTACTGTCCGAGCGCGGGTCAATCCCATCATCCCAACTTCATGCTAATCACTGACAAAATTCTCTTTAACTATCAACGCTGCCAAAGAAAATCATATCTGAATCTTTATGGCAATCCCAGCGAACAGTCGCCCCTCAGCGATCTGATGGAAAAAATCCATCAAGATAGCTATGCTTACCGCCAAACCATCTTGGATCAATTAGCTTATCAAGAACCTTTGTATCCACCAGGGGACTGGTCTAGCGGCGCCCAGGCTACCTTAGAGTTAATGAAACAAGGGGTTGATTGCATTGCCAACGGGGTGCTGTTAGTTGACGCTCACTCATTCCCGCTTTCAGATTTATCATCCGTTGCCGAACCAAGCGGTTTTTCTGGTCAGGAAATGCCGATTTGGTTGTTGGGAGATTTGGACGGCGTGACTTTACTCAGTTTTCCCAGCTTATTAGTGAAAAAAACCGGCGTTTCGCAATTGGGAAATTGGTATTACCAACCCATTGATATTAGATTTAGCAAACGACCCAAACGAGATTATCAAGTGATTGGCGCTTTTCATGCCCAGTTATTAGCGGCAATTCAAGGTTTATTGCCCGATTCAGGTTTGATTTTACGGGATAAAGGACATTATTTTGTAGATGTAACCAAATGGTTGAACCTGATGCAGCAAACTTTTTTTGATTGTTTGCTGATGCTGCAAAACCGCACCGAACCGGAAGTTTTTATCAGCCGCCACCCTTGCGAAACTTGCCAATGGTATGACAGTTGTTATGCGATCGCCTCAGCAACTCGTCACCTTTCTTTATTGCCCGGAGTCACTGCTACTCGTTATCATGCTTTAAAGCAACTCAATATTACCACATGGGCAGCTTTGGCCGCTGCAAATCCCGTTGATTTGATTCCTTATTTTGAAGCAACTTGTCAGAGTCATCCGGTTGAACAAGTGACTCAAGCAATTGTTTTACAAGCCCAAGCTTCTCTCCAAAATCGGGCGATCGCTTTGCCCACAGCCGAAAAACAATCTAATTTTTTGGGTCACGAAAAATTGCCCGTAGCCCCGATTGAATTATATTTTGATATTGAAGCTCAACCGGAGCTAAATTTATCCTTTTTACATGGAGTTCTAAAAGTCGATCGCACCCAAACTACCCCAGATAATAAACCCCTAGAAACTTTTCACTATTTCCTGGCCAAAAAACCAGAAGACGAAGCCTTAATCTGGGAAAACTTTTTAGAATTTGTGTGGCAATATCCCACCGCCCCGATTTTTCATTTTTGTCCTTATGAAGCCCAAGAAATTAAAAATCTGGCCAAACGATATCACACTCCTGCCAACCGCTGGCGACCCATTATCCCTCGCTTAATTGATGTTCATGCTCTCGTCATTCATAATGTAGTTATGCCCGTAGAAAGTTACTCCCTAAAAGCGATCGCTCGTTCTCTGGGTTTTCAATGGCGCAATCCAGCAGCCAGTGGCGCACAATGTATTGTTTGGTACGAGCAATGGTTAAAAACTCAAGCAGAAATTACCGATAATTCTGCCTTAGACAATCCCCGCCATCAATCCAGCGATGAATCTAAAAATGAATATTTAGCATCGATTCTGACTTACAATGAAGATGACTGCCGAGCCACTTATATTGTTAAAGATTGGCTGGTAAATTTTTTAAGTTAGTTGGTGGTTGATTGTTGATTGTTGGTTGTTGGTAGTTGACTGTTGATTGTTGGTGGTTGGTTATTGCCGATATCTGTTTATTAGATGGCCAATGAACTTGGAATAATAACCAAAAATAGTTAACGGGAGGTAAAAATAAATTGAAGTATCAAATATTTTTTTTGGGCAGCTTGCTGCTGACCCTAATTTCTTGTACCCAAGAACAACCATCAACTTCATCAAACGTTATTCCCCAAAACCCGCAAATAGCAGAAATTACCCCGAACCCATCGGTAGAATTTATCGGCGAAGCAAGATTGCCCACGGGTTTAATCTATGAAAATACAGAATTTGGGGGTCTTTCTGGAATTACTTATGATGCTAATAGTCAAAAATATAGTCAAAAATATTATGCCATTTCTGATGACCGCAGTCAAAAAGCACCGGCTCGGTTTTATGGGCTGAAAATCCACTTTAACCCCGTGCGGGTATTGCCAGAAATTACCGTGACAACTTTGTCGAATGAAGCTCAAGAAAATTTTGCCCCCGGAACATTAGATCCAGAGGGAATTGCTTTGACCAATCAAAACACGGTCTGGATTTTATCGGAGGGCGATCGCCGTGGACAAATTCCCCCTTGGATTAAAGAATTTTCTCTGACAGGTGAACATATCAAAACTTTACCGCTCCCAGAAAAATATATTCCTGATGTCCAAAATAATAAAGGCATCCGGGATAATTTATCTTTAGAAAGTTTGACGATTACTCCCGATAACCAATGGTTATTTACCGCCACAGAAAATGCTTTAATTCAAGATGGAATTACGGCAACGCTTACCCAAGGCAGTCCTAGCCGCATCCTACAATATAATTTGCTCACTGGAAAGCCAGCCAAAGAATTTCTTTATGTAACCGAACCTGTCGCCAATGCCCCCAAACCACCAGAGAGTTTGCACACTAATGGTTTAGTGGAATTATTGGCGCTCGATGAAACTAATTTACTGAGTTTAGAGCGCTCTTATTCTAATGGCGTTGGCAATACAATTTTACTTTTTGAAGTGTCTTTAGCCAATGCCAGCGATATTCAAACAATTGATAGTCTCAGTTCGGTAGATATTAGTCAAATTAGACCGGCGGAAAAAAGACTGTTATTAGATTTGCGATCGCTCAATATTCCTCTGGATAATATAGAAGGCATGACCTTGGGCCCAATTTTACCCGATGGCAGGCGATCACTCATCTTAATTAGCGACAACAACTTTAATCCCCTTCAGGTGACACAAATCTTAGTGTTTGCCCTGAGCGAGCGGTAGCTTTCGGAGCGGGGGTGCTTTCGGTGCTTTTGGTCCGAAAGCTCCCACACCTCCCACACTCCCCACACCTCCCCAAACCCTTCCCATTGCCCAAAAAACAAAAGCCAAAAAAAATTTTTTGCCAAAGGGGTTGACAAATCAAAAAACATTTGCAATGATGTTAAAGGCTTGAACAGGGGACTGTAGTTCAATTGGTTAGAGCACCGCCCTGTCACGGCGGAAGTTGCGGGTTCGAGCCCCGTCAGTCCCGTTCTAATCTAACTCTTAAAGAGTGGAATTATTAGGTGACGTTGATTATATCAAACTATTTGATGTAGTTTAACCTTTTTTCATCTTTTCATTCAAGTAGATTTTCTGCTGGTATCAGAGAGCAAGCGAAACGACGATATATCAAGGGTTAGAACCCCTTCAGTCCCGTTCTAAGGTAAGATAAGTAATCTATCTTATTCAGAGAGTAATAAAGTGACTGTTAGAGTTCGGATTGCTCCCAGTCCCACTGGGAATTTACACATCGGCACAGCAAGAACTGCTGTATTTAACTGGCTGTTTGCCCGCCATCATGGTGGTCAGTTTATTCTGCGGATTGAAGATACCGATACGGAGCGATCGCGCCCCGAATATACCCAGAACATTCTCGATGGACTTACTTGGCTGGGTTTAACCTGGGATGAAGGGCCGTTCTTTCAGTCGGAGCGATTAGATTTATATCGGCATGGGATTAAAACCCTTCTGGATCGGGGTCTAGCCTACAAGTGCTACTGCACCCCAGAAGAACTCGAGCAAATGCGATCGGCGCAGGTCGCTGCCGGAGAAGCCCCTCGGTATGACAATCGTCACCGGAATTTGACCCGCCAACAACGGGCGGATTTTGAAGCGGAAGGGCGTACGGCGGTGATTCGCTTTAAAATCGACGACGAGCGCACGATTCGTTGGCATGACCTAGTACGAGGTGAGGTAGTCTGGAAAGCCAGTGACCTTGGTGGCGATATGGTAATTGCTCGCGCTGCCACTGCTAGTGATATCGGGCAACCGCTATATAATTTCGCGGTGGTCGCGGATGACATAGATATGAACATTACCCATGTGATTCGTGGGGAAGACCACATTGCCAACACCGCCAAACAAATTTTGCTTTACGAAGCTTTTGGGGCAACGGTGCCACAGTTTGCTCACACTCCTTTGATTCTCAATCAATCGGGTCAAAAACTCTCAAAACGCGATGGGGTGACATCGATCGCCGACTTCCAGGCGATGGGTTTCACCGCTGAGGGTTTGGTCAATTATATGACCTTGCTGGGATGGTCGCCCCCGGATCACCAAGAAATTTTTACTCTGCCAGAAGCTGCCACCAAGTTTAGCTTTGAACGAGTCAATAAAGCTGGGGCTAAATTTGATTGGGATAAGCTGGATTGGATTAATAGTCAACATCTCCATGCTATGCCCCCAGAGAAATTAACCGACTTGTTAATTCCTTACTGGCAGGAAGCTGGATATGCCTTTGATCCTGTAGGCGATCGCCCCTGGTTAGAAAAGCTAGCCGCCCTGATTGGCCCTAGTCTGACTCGCCTCAAAGATGGCGTAGAGCAAAGTCGGATATTCTTCGTCGAGTCCGTTGAACTGAGCGAGGAAGCCCAACAACAACTAGAACAACCGGGCGCGATCGAGGCAGTCAACGCTATACTAGGATCGCTGGATCTGGCTCAACCTTGGACCGATGACTTAGCCCAAGATATTATCAAGGGCGTCACCAAAGAGCAAAAAGTCAAAAAAGGATTGGTGATGCGATCGCTGCGAGTTGCCCTCACCGGGGAAGTTCACGGCCCTGACCTGATCCAATCTTGGGGACTACTCCACCAAAAAGGCTTAGATCGAACCCGCTTGGCAACAGTCTTAAAGGTTGATCCAACAGAAGTCAATCCCGTAACGGAAAATCCTTCTGTAGCAGAAGCCGGAAACAACTGCCAAACTAAGACAATTCCAGAAAACTCTGTTGCAGATAACCTCATCAGTGAGGTTGAGGTCGCAAGCCCTGCGATCGCATCTGCGACCCCTGAAGTAGCGGAAACATTCCCGGCTCCAGAAATATCTAGACAAGAAGCGGAACTGGCCGAAACTCCTAGCGAAGAAATCTCTGACCAACAGGAACCAGACTTGGCCGAAAATGCTACCCCGGAAACACCTAAAGAGGAAGAAGTCGTGGCTGAAACTCCTACCCCGGAAACACCTAAAGAAAAACTCGAATCATCTGGCTTTGAAGCATCAGCATCTATGGATGAATTCACCACTTCCCCACCCGAACCATCTCAAGATCAAATCAAAAAGATCGGCCAAACCATCGTCGAAGTTTTATCCAATCTGCCTGGTTATGTCACCACCTTTTTTGGTGAATACCAAAAGCCACTAATTACCATTGGTTTGATTGTCGTCGCATTAGTCAGCATCAAAGTTTTGGTCGCTGTACTAAATGTGTTCAACACCATTCCCTTAGTAGCTCCAACCCTGGAACTGGTTGGCATAGTTTACTCACTCTGGTTTGTTTACCGTTACTTACTCAAATCATCTACCCGTCAAGAATTATCAGAGCAAATAAAATCTTTCATCGAACAAATTGCTGGCCAAAATTCCTCAAACTCCTAATTATCGGAATTGTTTTGAGGCGGTCAATAATTAAGCAAAAATTTTCGTTATTGTCGTTATTGCTCTGGTCTGTTTCATCACAGGTGATATCATTCATTACCCACTCCACCCCAGTCCATAGAAACCAAATCTAAATGTTTAGGCTTTGAGGGGAAAAGCCTAAACATTTGTACCATCCCCTCACACTTATACCAGTGAAGATCCAATCGTCGCCATGATCATGAACCCTTGAATGCCACATGATCATTCTAGATGCCTAAACATAGACCATTACCTTTAATATGGGCGCACGGGTGTGCGCCCATATTCTCAGTTGCAGTTGCCCTAATCCTAGTTTTTCATGGCTTCTGGCTGTCGCCTGCCGGTCAAACACAAACATCTTTAGCCCAAGAAACTACCAGGAAACCCCGTGAAGCTCCCAGAAATTTGGGCATCTTTGAAAATATCACCATTAGCCCTCGCTTTTCTCCAGATCCGATTATCATCCGGGGGATTAGTGGTGGTTCAATTCCTGCCGCGAGAATAGCGGGTCGGGAGCAATCAATCACCGGACCTTGTGTTGGGTTGGTTGATGAAGAACCGGATCACCGTTTAGAATTAACCTCATTTTTCAACTATCTTAGTCTTCAGGTAGAAAGCGCACAAGATACCACTTTAGTGATCCGTGGTCCCGGTGGCAGTTGGTGTAATGATGATTTTGAAGGGAATAAAAATCCCGGAATTGTTGGTCAATGGCAAAAAGGCATTTATGAAGTTTGGATCGGTTCTTACACTTCCGGACAATACCATCCATACACGATCAGAATTACTAGCGCCCCACTGCTCAACCCGGCTCCCTTTGGTCGATAATCTCAAGCATTCGGCGCAGATTATTTCTGCGTTCTGAATTTCTTGGAGAGTTTTTATTTTTTTCTAGTTTGTTGCAAATTAATTATATGTTATATAATAACAAGTCTTGAATATATTACGACTAATTTGAGGAGCAAACCTTAAATCATCTCAGACATTGGCGACGATTCACCGAATATGTCAGAAAAAATGTATTATATAGTTATGAAAATAAATCGGCTTTGGCCTAGATATTTCCGGGAATAGATCGGACTATACCCGACCATTAATCAGTAATTTTCTTAGATATAGTGGGTAATCTAGGCAAAATAATCGCTCTAGGGCATCATCCCAGGTCGAAGCGGGTTTTCTGGGGTCTATTTCAATTGAGTATATGACAAGCGAGCCAAGAAAATAGCACAAAATAGGACAAAGCAGTTGCCCTAAGTATGAGAATTACGTTAAATTATATTAAGATTTAGCCGGGAACTTGTAACGGATGCAAGTCCCTACACCCGACGATCGCCTCTATGGGGCGAATCGCGCCAAAAGACCATGTTGTCAGGGCGACATAAATTCTCATTTACGAATTTGGTGAAAAACCCGACCGGATCAAAAAAACTAGCTGTTCTACCTTGTATATAGAGACCATCGCTTATGAAAGTTTCCTGGAGAATCATCTTACTTTGGGCATTACCGGCATTAGTCATTGGATTTTTTGTGTGGCAAAGCGCATTTGCTCCAACTGGCGCCGAGTTGACGCAAAATACCGCCAGTGCGCGGATGAGCTATGGCCGATTTTTAGAATATCTGGACGTGGGTCGAGTCACCAGCGTCGATCTGTTTGACGGCGGTCGCACCGCTATTGTTGAAGCGGTCGATCCAGATTTGGATAACCGAGTTCAGCGTTTCCGGGTGGACTTACCGGGGAATGCACCCGAACTGATTAGCCGTCTGCGAGAGTCGGAAATTAGTTTTGATATTCATCCGATGTCTAACAATGGCGCAATTTTAGGCATTTTAGGCAATTTAATTTTCCCCGTTTTGTTAATCGCTGGATTGTTCTTCCTATTTCGTCGTTCCAATGGCGTTCCTGGTGGCCCAGGTCAAGCCATGAACTTTGCTAAATCTAAAGCACGGTTTCAAATGGAAGCCAAAACCGGCGTGATGTTTGATGATGTGGCCGGAATTGAAGAAGCCAAAGAAGAACTCCAGGAAGTGGTGACTTTTCTGAAAAAACCCGAACGCTTTACCGCTGTGGGTGCGCGGATTCCCAAAGGGGTGCTGTTGGTCGGCCCGCCGGGAACTGGGAAAACTCTGTTGGCTAAGGCGATCGCTGGTGAAGCTGGAGTGCCTTTCTTCAGTATTTCTGGTTCTGAATTCGTGGAAATGTTTGTTGGGGTTGGGGCTTCTCGCGTCCGTGACCTGTTCAAGAAAGCCAAAGAAAATGCTCCTTGTATCATCTTTATTGATGAAATTGACGCCGTAGGTCGTCAACGGGGTGCTGGTATTGGCGGTGGTAACGACGAACGGGAACAAACCCTCAACCAGTTACTTACGGAAATGGATGGGTTTGAAGGCAATACCGGCATTATTATTATTGCCGCTACCAACCGTCCAGATGTGCTGGATTCGGCTTTGCTGCGTCCGGGACGTTTTGACCGTCAAGTTACTGTGGATACCCCAGATATTAAGGGTCGCTTAGAAATTTTGGATGTCCATGCTCGCAATAAGAAACTGTCTGATGAAGTTTCTTTGGAAGCGATCGCCCGTCGAACTCCTGGTTTTACGGGTGCTGACCTGGCTAACCTGCTCAACGAAGCGGCCATTCTCACCGCCCGTCGCCGCAAAGAAGCGATTACCATGCTGGAAATTGATGATGCCGTCGATCGCGTCATCGCCGGGATGGAAGGCACTCCCCTAGTGGACAGCAAGAGCAAGCGCTTAATTGCTTATCACGAAATCGGACACGCGATCGTGGGGACTCTGCTCAAAGATCACGACCCTGTACAAAAAGTCACCTTAATTCCTCGTGGGCAAGCCCAAGGTCTGACCTGGTTCACTCCAGGGGAAGAGCAGTTCCTCATTTCCAAGTCTCAACTCATGGCCCGGATCACCGGTGCTTTGGGCGGTCGAGCGGCTGAACAAGTCATCTTTGGGGATGCAGAAGTCACCACCGGCGCCGGAAATGACCTGCAACAAGTCACCGCAATGGCTCGCCAAATGGTCACTCGCTTCGGGATGTCAGATTTAGGTCCATTGTCCCTGGAAACCCAACAAAGTGAAGTGTTTTTAGGTCGGGATTTAATGACCCGTTCGGAATACTCCGAAGAAATTGCCGCCCGCGTTGATGCTCAGGTGCGCAGCATTGTCGAACATTGCTACGAGACGGCCATCAAAATCATCAAAGAAAACCGGGTGGTCATAGATCGCTTAGTGGACTTATTGGTGGAAAAAGAGACCATTGACGGGGAAGAATTCCGTCAAATTGTGGCTGAATACACCAATGTCCCCGAAAAAGAGCAGTTTGTGCCCCAACTGTAGAGGAACCCGCCGTCGGCTTTCGGAGCTTTCGGAGCTTTCGGAGCTTTCGGAGCAGAGGTGATGAGGGGCTTTCGGAGCAGAGGGGCAGAGGGGCTTCCGGGGCAGAGGAGCAGAGGAGCAGAGGAGCAGAGGAGCAGAGGAGAAAAATATCCGATGGCGGGCACCCCTGCACCAAAAGCCCCCCTGCCCCCCTGCACCAAAAGCCCCCCTGCACCGAAAGCTCCCCAGCTCCCCAGCACCCCTGCGAAGAGAGAGGAGAGAAGAGAGAAGAGAGAAGAGAGAGGATCTTTCCTCTTTCCTCTTTCCTCTTTCCTCTTTTCTCCGAAAGCTCCCCAGCTCCCCCCGCACCAAAAGCACCCCCCGCACCGCCAAAAACATTAATCTAATTCAGTCGCGTGAATGCCTTGGACAACTAAGACCGAGCAAGCTGCATGATGCGTCACATAGCTGCTGACACTGCCGAGTAAGATTTCTTTCAGTCCTCGACGACCTCTACGACCCAAGACAATTAAATCCGCTTGCCATTCAAATGCGAGTTGACAAATTAAGGATTCGGCAGAACCCACATCATATCTAAATTCCGCTTCAACCCCTTGCGCTTCTGCCTTTTGCCGATAAGTTTGAAACTCTTTTTTGACCCCCTGAATTTCTGCCTGAAAACTTTCATTTTGCATTTTTTGCAGGGTTTTTCCCGCAGCGAGATCCAAACCCACTCCCGTCCCCAAAATGGGAGCCACTTCTCCCTGTCCTTGGATGTTAATCACATGAAATACCATCAGTTGCGCCCCCTCTTTTTTGGCTAAATCGAGCGCTTGGTTGAAGACCACGGGTGATTGTTGTGAGTGATCGAGCGCCACGAGAATTTTGTGAAAGCCCATAATGTTTACTCCCCAATGAGAGATGTCAATCTATAGATTAACTCTGATGATTAATTTTTCATCACTTGGCGGATATGGAATTGGGCAAGAGAGAAAGAAACCACAAAGACACCAAGGACACCAAGGAAGTTAATTTTTTGTCCTATTTTTGCTCTTTGTGTCCTTTGGGTTGCAATTTTATATGATGGTATATGATGATATGTATGATGATATTATGGATTTTTGCTAGTTTTTTTGCGAGAACGATTAAAACTATCAGATTCTTCAATCGAGAAGGTTTGAGTAAATGACGATCAGTCTAAGCGGGCTGATGAAAGTAAGACAAGTGAAACTAATCGTTTAGCCGCTGTTTATCAGGAAAATCTTTAACAATGAGGTGGCAATTAATGAATTGTTGGAACGGGCGATCGCCGCAATGATTCTGGAATAACTAGAAAACGAACAGCGCCCTTGATGAACCTTATGCCAATTCTCCAGACATTCTGGCTAAACTCGCAGCTTCAGCAATGATTGAATACCATGCCGGTAAATACCATGCCGATAAAACCGAAGAACTTGCTCCAGAGACATTGTGAAATCACGCAGAATTTATGAATCAATATAGCATGATGATTCAATGGTCGAATGAAGATCGGCCTTTCTTGGTGACGATTCCAGAATTTGCCGAGCGCTTTGTCATGCCTTGCACTCATGGCAAAACCCATGAAGTCGTTTTCAACCCGGTTTCTGAGTCGCCAATTTATTTTATTCGGAAAGATATAGGAAAACAGGAAAAAACTACTTTCTACACAAAGTAAAGAACACAAAGGCAGCAAGTTATATGTACTCTTTGTGTCCTGGCAGGTGCAATTTTATCTGGTAATATTATTGCATTATTGTAGTTGCTTGGTAGATAAAACCCCGTTGGCGACATCTTCAATTAGTTGAATATGGCGGGGCAATAATACTTGATGAGAATAGCGTTCTAAAACTGTTTCTCTGGCCTTTTTTCTAATCTCAGCCATGCGGGTGGGATGGGCAAAGACTTCATCAACGCGATCGGCAATTTGTTTAGGGGAGAAAAAGTCAACCAGTAGACCATTTTTTCCATCTTGAATCACTTCTGCTACCGGGGGAGTATCGGAACCTAAAACTAAACAGCCGGTAGACATAGATTCAATCATTGACCAAGATAAAACAAAAGGTCGAGTTAGATAAATATGCACATCAGAAGCTTGAATGACTTTTAAATATAAACCGTAAGGTAGGGAACCCACAAAGTGAATGCGAGATAAATCTAGGGGGACTTTTTTCAGCATATACTCTTTATAACTCATGCCATCGGGTAAGGGTTTGCCATAGCAAACTCGCTCCGATGCCACTACCACAACATGACAGTTTGGTCTTCTTTCTTGAATATAAGCAACTGCTTCAATAAATTCCGGAAATCCCCGATAAGGTTCCATTCCTCTGGATACATAAGTAACTAATTCATCTACATGAGAAAGGTCTAGATTTGGTAACACTAATTTAGCCCCAGGGTTGGGTTTGAAATATTCCGTATCTACTCCATCGTGAATCACGGAAATTTTACTGTGAAATTCAGGGGGAAATTGCGCTCGCTGCCAATAGGTAGGGGACAGCCCCCAATCACAGGAGTATAAATCAGTTAAAATCGGCGCATTTTTAATCCGAATTCGGGCTACATCATCCACACTTAGAGGGTCTTTAGGGTCAAAGTTGGCATCGGAACCATAGGCATGATAAAACCACTCAAAGTAACATAGTAATGGGGTATTGGGAAAGATATCTTTGATAAATAAAGTTGGCCCCCAACCAGAATGTCCACAAACAATATCTGGGACAAATCCTTGGGCTTTAAGCTGATCTGCCATGCGATAAACCGCTTGTCCGTGAACCACCGCACTTTCTAAAGGACGGACATAGTGGTGCGTTCCTGGATGGGCATCACGACTGGGGGTAAATATGGCTTTTTTAACCCCAGGAATTTCCCATTCAGGTCGTTCATTTTTGGTGCCAAATACCACCTGATTTTTAGGATTTTTCCCTAAAACTGTGGCCACATGACGGTATTGAGCCGGAAAGTTAGGATGTAGAAAGAGAATTCGCATGATTGACTGTCAGCTATTCCTTAGATGAAAATAAAATAGTGATGGCTGGAACCCTTCGAGCACTCTTGAACATTATTTGAGCATTAATCGAGCGCCGGGGCTTTACAAATCCAGACACAATCACGGGGTACAGACTTAGTATCTTGCAAAATGACCTCATAGTTAAGGTGATGGAGAAATTTCTCCATAATCTTATCGGTCATCACGGAAAAAGCACAGCCATGTCTTTGACCAAGCAGGTTATTCTGCCACTCACTTAAGAATTTTTTCCACCCTAAATCACTGAGAATATTCGTGTGGTGAAACACGCATAAGCGTTTCCCCCGCATCACATGAGGGATGAGATTTAGGTAGTTAAAAATATCCCTGGGTTCCATATGCACCATTGTATCGTAGCAGAAACATACATCCACGGATTTCGGTAAAATCCCATTCAGGGTTAATCCATCTAACTTTATGTAGGAAATTCGGTCATCTCCAAGGCGCGATCGCGTGGCTTGAAGCATCTGGCTAGAAATATCCGCGCAAATTAGTCCCCCACAGTATTTTTTCAATAGTTTACTGGTTTTTCCTCCACCAACTCCTATTTCTAAAACTCTGTCTTCTGGAGTAATATAAGGCTGAATAAATTTGCTTTCGATTAAGGCTTCATATTCAGCCAAAGACTGGGCAGCCCCGGCGCCTTTGCCAATCCATTCATCGCCGATATGTTGTAGTTCGGAATGAAGACTTGGCCAAGCCATAGCATAGCTGTCCCAAGCTGATTCGTAGTCAACGCCTGTTTGTTTTTCCGGTGCCATTTTTCGACGATTAGTTGATGATTAGTAATCACTTCTAGTCACTCCAATTCCAGTGAACTTGCAAATAATCAGCCAGTTTTTGGTTATAAGGCATAAAATAGTTGACCAATTTTTTTCTGATATCGTGAGACATTGGGGGGCAGTCACCAATATTATATGGTGGATAATCTCCCAAGTCCCAGGGACTTAACCCTAAAAAAGCTAAAGTTTGCTTCAGGGTCGCCGCCGGATTTGCATAAAATTCTTCACTGTTAAGAATTAAGAACTGATTCCGGGGGAAAAGTTCCATCCAAGCTTGTAATTGCTCGACATAAATGCCGCGAGATAAATAAGTGTAATGTTGATGATTAAAGCTATAATAATTTGGCTCGGCCAGGATTTTTTCCAGTTCGCCACTCAGACGTTCGGTTTCACTGTCTATGGCGGCTTCAAAATCTAGAGTTTCAAATCCCCAGCGCACTTCGTGGTGATAATGTGACCAGGTTCTTTCTACTGGGTTTCTTAGCAAGACAATTAATTTGATGTTAGGAAAAAGTTGTTTAACCCGCTGCGGGGCGTGGGGATGAAAAATATAGTAAGGACTTGACTCTCCAGTTAAAATATTTTTCTCATCGTTTTTAGCGGGGAATTGGGCTAAATACCAATCAATTCCTCGAGCATAATTTAAGTCAAAAAAATGCAGTTCTTTTTGAGCAGCAGGTAAAATTTGCGGGTGTTGAGTCAGATAAGTATATAAAGAGGTAGTGCCACATTTCTGAGCACCAATAATCAGAAAGTCTGGCATGGTTTTTGAGGCTGATAGTGATTCAGTAATTGGGCAATCCTGGAGCTTCTAAGCTAAAATAGAAAATCCAGGATTGATTAATATCCGATACTATAGTCTTCGCGATCGCGGGTCAAGTTGGGACTATAGCAAGGATCGTGTTTTATCCAATCTTTCCACTTATTTTTCATATAGTCGATTTCTTTGGTAAATCGGGCAATTTTTTCTGGGGTATCTTCATAGCCTCGGCTTTTTGATTCATAGTGATATAATACTACATGAGGTAGATAAACATTCCGATAGCCTTTAGCGGCAATTTTGAGGCAAAAGTCTACATCATTAAAGGCAATTTGTAGGTCTTCTTCTAACCCCCCAACTTCCTCAAAAACTGCTTTCCGACACATTAAACAAGCAGCGGTGACAGCCGAATAGTTATTCACCGTTTGAATTTGATAGAAATATCCTGGACTATCCGCCGGAAATTGCTTGTGACTGTGACCGGCAACTCCCCCCAAACCAATCACAACTCCCGCGTGTTGGATGGTATCATCGGGATAGAGTAGTAAGGCGCCGACTGCCCCCACAGAAGGTCTTTGGGCTTGCTCAACCATTGCGGTCATCCAGTCAGGTTTGAGGACTTCTGTGTCGTTATTTAAAAGTAGGATATATTTGCCTTTTGCCTGTTTGACCGCATAGTTATTAATTTTGGAGAAGTTAAAGGGAATATCTATTCGTTCACAACGAAAGCGATCAGGTTCTTTCGCTTGCCACTTACTGAGAATATCCAGGGTTTCTGGTTCTGTACTGCCATTGTCGATGACTAATACTTCATAGTTGGGATAGGTGGTTTTCTCAAAAATTGAGGTTAAGCAAGTATTGAGAATGTCACCCAAGTTTTTGGTGGGAATAATCACCGTAACTAAATCATATTTTTGGATATCATAGCGGACAATCCAATGACCGCCTTCTGTGGGGATAAGTTTTCCCGGTTCTCCTCTTCTTTCCAAGGCTTCAGACAGTGCCCTATACGCAGCAGCTGTGGCATAATTTTTATTGGCTAATTCGCTGGCGGTTGATTCTGAGTGAATACGCCAGTGATATAATATTTTAGGAATATGAAAAATGTGGGAGGTTTTTTCGGTCAGCCGCAATACTAGGTCATAGTCTTGGCTGCCTTCATAACCGACCCGAAATCCGCCAATTTTTTCGATGAGCGAGCGCCGATAAACGCCTAAATGACAGGTGTACATTCGGGAGAGGAATGAATCAGGACACCAATCAGGTTTAAAAAAGGGGTCTTGTCGATGTCCGGCGGGATCTACTTTATCTTCATCAGAATAAATCATATCCGCTTCGGGATGAATATTCAGCATGACCGCCACATGATATAACGCATCAGGAGAGAGCATATCATCATGATCCAGCAGCGCTACGAATTCACCTGTTGCTAACGATAAAGCTGAATTAGAAGCGGCAGAAATATGGCCATTTTTAGTTCTAAACAGTAATTTTATTCGGTCATCAGCGGCAGCATATTCTTCTAAGACTGGCTTAATATGGGCAGCGGTTGAAGCATCATCAGCAATACATAATTCCCAGTAAGGATAGGCTTGATTTAATACCGATTGAATAGCGTCCCGCAAAAATTTTTCTGGGGTATTGTAAACCGGCATAATAATGCTAATCAGCGGCGTTTTTCTAAAAGCTTTCACCGCTTCTGCCATTTGCTGCAAATCCCAGGAGCGGGGGAAGCGCTGACCCAACCAAACATGATAATCTGCTACTGGGTGAACTACTTCTGGGGCTCCCTGAGAAGGGAGTGCTTGGGGTTCTAATTTAAAATAGAGTTTTCTGAAGGTTCTCGCTAGGGCATAGCGAGCCCCTTTTTGGGTCAAAATTTTGTACAAACGCTTTGATAATTGTTTAATTTTAGCTAGTTGCTTTAAGGAGCGAGAAACAGCTTGACTTAGCATGATTGCTTTTACCAATCCAGTTAGTCTAGTTAGTCAAAGGAAGTCATTAATGGTAGAATGGTCGTAATTTGTTCACTCTATTAGATTTATTCTCTAATCGTATAGTCTTCGCGATCGCGAGTTAAGTGGGGACTATAACAAGGGTCATTGTCAATAAACTTTTGCCAACGACTATAGAGAAGTTGCGCTTCTTTTTGCCAGCGGGCTTGCTTTTCTGGGGTATCTTCATAACCCCGACTTTTTGACTCATGGTGATAGAGTACCACATGGGGCAAGTAAACATTATAATAGCCTTTAGCCACCATTTTTAAACAAAGATCCACATCATTATAGGCCACGGATAACTCTTCATCAAATCCCCCCACCATTTCAAACAATTCTCGGCGACACATTAAACAAGCCCCGGTTACTGCGGAAACATTGCTGATACTAACTACATGACCAAAATAACCGGGGGTTGTGTGCGGAAAATGCTTATGACTATGGCTACCAATTCCGCCCAACCCTAAAATAATTCCCGCGTGTTGAATGGTATCATCGGGATAAAGTAGTAAACCTCCCACGGCACCAATTGACGAGCGCTGTACTTGTTCGACCATTGCTTCGATCCAGTCCGGGGTAATCACTTCGGTATCATTATTTAGGAAGAGTAAATAATCCCCTTGAGCTTGCTTAACCGCATAATTATTGATGGCGGAAAAGTTAAACGGAATATCCAAGGGATAACACTTGAATCTGGTCGGTTCTTGTTCCCGCCATTGGGCAATTACCTCAGCCAATTTTTCCTCGGTACTGCCGTTATCGATGACAATGACTTCATAATTGGGATAAGTGGTTTGGCTGAAGATAGAGGTTAAACATTGGTCTAAAGTTTCCCCCATATTTCGGGTAGGAATAATAATACTTACGAGTTTATACTCGGTGATTTGGTAGCGAATAATATAATGACCTAAATATATAGGAACATCGGTGACAATTCCCGGTTGTCCCCGACGGTGAATGGCGTCAGTTAAAGCTTTCTTCGCGGCTTCATAAGCATAAGGTTTGGCCTCAGCACTACTGGCAGCAGAGGCTAAGTGAATGCGCCAATGATAGAGAATTTTGGGGATATGATAAATTTTATCGGTTTCTTCGGTAAATCGTAACACTAGGTCATAGTCTTGGCTGCCTTCATAACCGACCCGAAATCCGCCAATTTTTTCGATGAGCGAGCGCCGATAAACGCCTAAATGACAGGTGTACATTCGGGAGAGGAATGAATCAGGACACCAATCAGGTTTAAAATAAGGGCCTTTGAGTTGATTATTTTCATCAATTTTATCTTCATCGGTATAAACCATATCCGCATCGGGATGTTGATTAATCGTTAAAACCACTTGGTACAAAGCATCAGGAGTCAGTAAATCATCATGGTCTAGTAAGGCGATAAATTCTCCCGTGGCAAGCGCTAATGCGGAATTAGAAGCAGCGGAAATATGGCCATTCTCCGGGCGGAATACCACTTTAATCCGGGCGTCTTTGGCGGCATAGTATTCTATTATTGGTTTAATATACCCTTGAGTAGAACAATCATCAGCAATACATAATTCCCAATAAGGATAAACCTGATTAATGACGGATTCGATCGCCTCTTTTAAAAATTTCTTCGGTGGGTTATACACAGGCATAATTACACTGATGGTCGGTGTCATTTTCAACGCCTCCACCGTGTCTTTCATTTGTTGCAGATCCGAGTATCTTGCCCCATATTTCATTAACCAAGCCTGATATTTTTCATGGCCATATTCTTGATTGTCGATTTGATAATAGCCAACGCTTCCTGTGATTTCTGAAGTTAATAATGCGCGAAATCCCATTATTTGAACTGCTTGGGCTAGAGCATTTTTTGTTCCTTCATAAATATAAGCTGGTAAGGGCGGTTTTGGCGGTTGAAACGCCAAATTAATTCGCCGATGATAGAGAATTTTCGGCAGATGAATAATCTGAGTATTTTGGGCAGTTATTCTTAACAACAGGTCATAGTCTTGACTACCTTCAAATCCTCGGCGAAATCCGCCGTTTTTTTCTAAAAGCGAGCGGCGATAGATGCAAAAGTGTCGCCCATACATCCAAAATAAAAATGAGCGATCGCCAGACCAGTTTGGTTTAAAACAAGGCTCTCGTAAATTATCATGTTCATCGATTTTATCTTCATCGCTATAGAGTAAATCCACCTGCGGATATTGATTAACTGCGATCGCGATTTGGTACAAAGCATCAGGAGTTAATTGGGCATCGGCTTCTAAAAATGTTACAAATTCTCCTGTAGCAATCTCTAACCCAGAATTTGTAGCCGCGCAAATATTTTCTTGAATTGGCCGAAATACCACTTTAATCCGTGGGTCAGCCGCTGCATAAGCGGCTAACATCTCTTTAACATTAGGTTCAGTTGAAGCATCATCTGCAATACATAATTCCCACCCAGGATATACCTGATTTTTTACCGAATCAATCGCCGATTTTAAATAATATTCAGGATTATTAAAAGTTGACATCACCACCGTAATCAACGGCTGATATTTAATCACCGGAACAGTAGCTGCCATCAGTTCTAAATCAGACTTTCTGGGACAATGCCATGCTTGCCATTGCTGATAGTATTCATTGAAAAGGTCAGTAATATCTGGGGTTTCTGCCAGAATTTCTGGAGAGCGAGACTTGAGTTTTTCTGAAATTCGCTGAAAAAATAAGGCAAGGGCTGGTCGAGTTCCTTGTTCTTGGAAAATCCCAGATAATAATCTTGAAAAAGCTTTAATCCGAAATAATTGATTTTTCATGGTTTTTCTCTAATTGTTAACTGTGTATATAATTTGCCCCAAAAATTATGATTTAAATACAATTTAAATTGATTTAAAAATAAATTTTATTCATCAATAAAGTTTCTCAATTAGTATAGTTTACATTACTTACTCATTAGCGGTTAAACCCAATACTTTTTTTATTTTAAACCAAGTTGTCCATAATTTCCAAAATTTACTGGTTTTCATAGCTGCAATCATTTCTTGGGATGCTTGCAGTTGAGCTCTTAAACTAGCTAATTCTGCCTGTAAACTAGCTAATTCTGCCTGGTTCTCCTGTAGCTGAATTTGATTTTGTGCTAACTCTCTTTGTAGTTGTTGGGAAATTGGTTCCAGTTCAGAAGGTCGCTTTTTCCATAAATTTTTCCATAAATCGTTAGACTCCCTGGTTTTAGCCTCACTTAGCTCAACTTTGATCGCTTCTAACATTTCTAGTCTTGATAAATTAGTTCCTTTTCCTTTTCTGCCTAGGGTCATGTAAAACTCGCAACCGAAGGTCGGATAAAAATCTACCTCTTGCAAAGAAATTAAACCCAGATGAAAGAGATCGTGAATCATTAACCTGAAAGAATGAGGCACAAAACACCAACCATGAACATCTACATACACATTTTTCTGGAGCAAATTATTCATTGCTTGCCGCGCATCGGCAAGGGAATGAATCAACTTGCTTTCTCCATTCGTCTGGGAGTCCCATGCTATTTTGCCTGATTTCGATACCACATTTAACAAATGATCAACTACCGTCCCTGGGCTATGAAAAGTAGCTTGACTTAAATAAGTATCGATCGCTTTGGAAATTCCCGAAATGGCTCGATAATGGTCAAAACAATAGCGCTTATCGGGTATAGCGAGGGAGAGAACTCCATCGTCTTTTAAAATAGCATCGCAGTCATTAATAAACTTAATAATATCCGGGGTATGCTCAATCACATGAGAGGCAATAATCCAATCATAATACTTGTTTTTTCCGGTGAGTTCGGCATAACTTTCTCCTTGCCAAACAAAATCAACTTCTTCAATGTTATTTACATTGACCCCATGACCATTGTATTTGGCAATTAACTGTTCACGACTCGCATGATCGATAACATGAACTTTAAAACCTGCTTTTTTAGGCGCGATGGGATTAGCGCAAGGACCAATTTCAACTCCCTGGCCGTCTTTGTTAATATGTTTTAATATCTTCTCGTTTCGATTCATATCTCTTCCTAACTGCTGAACGGTGGCTGAACGGTTATTTTTCTATGAACGATTTAATTTCGATTTAATTTTTAGCTAAACCTAAAACCTGCTTTATTTTAAACTTTATCTTAAACCAATTTGTTCTTAATCGCCAGAATTTACTGGTTTGCATAGCTTGAATCATTTCTTGTGCTTGGTGCAATTCTAGGGTTAACCGTTGAACTTCTGCTTGAGCTTGGGCTAGATGATTTTCTGTTTGGGCTAACTGATTTTGCTGTTGATTTTTTATTTCTTCTACAGCGGCTAATTGACTTTGCCATTGGGCTTGAGCTTGTTGAATTTGGCTAGAAAATTCATTCTGCGATCGCGCTATCTCTCCTTGTAAGTTGACCTCCGTTTGTTTTTGTTTTAAGGCTATTTCTTCTGTTTCACTTTTTAATATTTGATAATTAGTTTCTAATTTTTTCAGTGCTGCCTCGGTAGCTGCCAGTTGATTTTTGGTCTCCTGAAGTTCTAATTCGCAGTATTTTAGGCTATTTTGAGTTTCTGTCAATTGAACTAGGCAATCGCGAAACTCCGCTCGCTCTAAATCCAGTTCTAGTTGAATTTCCTCTAATTTAGCTTCTAGGGCTTTTCTTTTGTCCCGTTCAACTAAATGGTCATATTCAACATTGGCGAAAATATGGGCAAAATTTGTTTGATAAAGACCGATATGCTTGGTGCTAATATAGCGAAACAATTCCCAGCGTTTCTCCGGAATATTACAGCGGCTTACCATTGAATTGCTACGCAAGCGATAATCAAACAAAACCTCATCAATATGATAAAAATGCCAGCCTTTTTCGGCGACACTTAACCAAAAGTCCCAATCTTCGTAGCCCAATTGTTCTGGTATTTTGCTATCATAACCACCCGCGTCTTCCCAAACGGTTTTGCGAAACACCGCACAAGCATCAATATAGTTTCCTCGAAGGATCAGGTTAATATCAAATTCAGGAACTTCTTGAACTCCTGTGACACCACCAAAAAACTCAAAATTACCGTAAACTACCCCCACTTCTGGCTCGTTATCCAGAATTTCAATAGCTTTAGTTATATAGTTGGGTCTAATTTTGTTGTCTGAATCTAAGGGCAAAATATAGCGACCTTTTGCCAAAGAAATGCCATGATTTCTGGCGCTCGCCAACCCTTGATTTTCCTGATGAATCACCGAATATCCTCGCTCGCTCAAAGCCTGTAAAACTTTTTGGGTCAAGGGATCCGTTGAACCATCATTAATAATCAGAATTTCATAGACTTTAGCTTGGCAACTTTCCACACTGGCGATCGCCTGTAAGATAAATTCGCCGTGATTATAGCAAGGAATGATCACAGAAAGTTTAATCGGCTCAGTCAAATTTGGCTCAGATGCTTCCATATTTCCCTTGATTAAGAGTTATTTCCAAAAATGCCGTAGCAATTGTATATTGTATGTTACCTTGAATTATATGTTTAAGGTTATTTTTGCCCCAACTTGAATCTAAGTTTTTGACCAAAATGAGCCAATTTTCGCGCCAATTTCCAACTCCGCGAGCGCTTAATAGTCATCAACTCCAAGGTTAAGCGGTCTAATTCTGACCTTAATTGTGCCACTTCTGACCGCAATTGGCTCTGTTCTTGGTGAGATTGTTGTTGCTGCATTAAAGACTGGTAGTGCATCAACAACGGTAAAGCTTCTATAGGCAAAATTGTCCTTGGATCGGCATTTAACTGGCGATCGCCTCTGGGAATATCAGCAATTTGATCTAACTCTTTTAATAAACTGATGAGCTCTGGCATCAAATGATTAATCAGTCTCACCATTGGGTGATTGATGGGTAAACTCCGTAATAAATTCGCATCATAAATCTTCGCAAACTTCGCCTCATCCCCAGGTTCTCGTGGAATCAAACCTAGCTTTTTTTCTAGGAGTTGCAGCAGTCGAGTTGGTTGTTGGACAAAGCTATTAATATTCATCAGGATACAGCAAGCGCGGTGTTCCCGATAAAAAGACAGCAAATGCCGGTTATAAAATCCCCAAACTCTCAGGGTGTATTCTGGGCGTAGAGGAAACACCCCGCGATTTTGCCGCAAGATAGAATCCGCCACATCCCAAGGCGATCGATAAACCAAAATATACCGAGCATTAGGTAATAATTGATGCCAAAATTCTAACAATAAAGAAGTTCGGGGATCTTTCCATCCCCAAATACCTCCTTGACGACCGGCAATTAACTTTTTCGCTTCTGGAATATAGGATGACCAAAGGCGGCGATCCAAGATTTCGCTTTCTGTCCAACCCCAATCAGACCATCCTGCATCTTCAGGAGGACAAGATTTTTGCAGTAGCGATCGCTGAAATTCTAGAAAGTCAATATCTTCAAAATAACCTTTCACATTATAAATATCAGCCGGAAACATATTTTGGCCAATATTTACCCCAATTGCTTGAATAAAAGAAGCAGTCAGGGATGTTCCCGAACGGTGCATTCCTGTAATAATTATCGGTTCTGACATCTACTTTATTGGTTAGAAAATTGGCAAGTTGGGTAGATATTGTATGGTAGGCAAAATTACACCTCATACCATAATTTCATCGTCATAATTTCATCATAATTTCATACCATAATTTCCACTTCAGGAGAAACGGATAAAGTTTGCTCAACTTCATCAACGGACAGGTTAGGTTTAATCATAAAGTCAATGATCCCAGTGGCGTGAGAATCTTCCTCTGGCAGCACTCGGAACATCCCCACATCAATACAGCGGGCTAAATAAGTAAATTGTCCCTTAACAATACCAGAAACTCCCGCGTTTAAAAAGTAAACTCCAGGATTTAACAGGCAATTAAATCTAAATTTAACCACAACTTTGGTACCCGCTTTTACTACGCCATTTTCTAGTTTCTCTTCGGGAAAGCGATAAGAAGCCCCGCCTAATTCTGAGCCGCTAGTTGTCTTAATTAACATGCCAAATCTAACTTTCGACACTTCCTGCAAAAACTCAACCTCATAAGTATAAATATAATTTTCTCTACCGACTAAATTATTCACCGGTTCCTTGCGGCGAGTCAAAATCTGAGGATTAGAGATTTTTGCCCCACGGGAGAAGTAAGAAATCGTTTCCGCTGGTCTCAGGTTTGGGTCATAAAATGGCTGGGAATGAACAAGTAATATACCAGGCAATTCATGGGTAATTTCTGCATGATTATTTTCCTGATTATTTTCATCAATTTTTCCCCGATTATTTTCCCTGAGCGACTCACCTTTTTTTTCTCCATTTTTTTCCCCATTATTTGAGTTAAAATTTGCCTCAGTATATTGGCCGCCAGGGCTGAAAGGATGATGTTGTTTTTGATTTAACCGGCGCAGTTCTTCCCGGACACTTTGAACCTTTTCTGGTGGGGCATAAATTAACTTGTGATATTTGTCGATTACATACTTAGGAGTATTGTACAGCAGCAGTTCGCCTTTTGACATGAGAATGGCTGAGTCACATAGGTCAATTATCGTCCCCGCCGAGTGAGAAACAAATAAAATTGTTCCGCCTCGCTCTTGAATTTTTTCTAATCTAGCGTAGCACTTACGTTGAAATGCTTCATCTCCCACCGCCAGGGCTTCATCAACTACTAAAATATCCGGTTCAACGCTGGTAGCTACGGCAAAAGCTAACCGAACAAACATCCCACTAGAATAAGTTTTTACCGGCTGATCGATGAAGTCGCCAATATCCGCAAAGCCGACAATATCATCATATTTGTCTTCAATTTGTCTTTGGGTTAAACCAAGTACCTGCCCATTGAAAAAGATATTTTGTCTGCCGGTAAATTCTGGGTTAAAGCCGCTGCCCAATTCTAAAAGGGCAGATATTCTTCCTTGAACATTGATATGACCTGTGGTGGGGGCTAGAGTGCCCACAATGATTTGTAATAGGGTGCTTTTTCCGGAACCATTGGCGCCGACAATGCCCAAGGTTTTTCCTTTAGGAATTTCTAGGCTAATATCTCGCAATGCCCAGAATTCATCTGCCCTTTGTTTTCCAGGAAATAAGAGTTCTTTTAAGCGATCGACCGGATGACGATATCGCTTGAAGCATTTAGAAACGTTCTGAATGGTAATAGCAATTTCACTCATGGTTTCAGCTAATGGTAATAGTTGAATAACAGCGAGCGCACCTAACTAGGCATAAATACACCAGAATATAACCGCCAGAATATAATCACATAAATTAGCATAAATTAGCATAAATTAGCATAAATTAGCATAAATTAGCATAAATTAGCATAAATTAGCATAAATTAGCGTAATTTAGCGTAATTTAAATTACATCGGCAAAAGCGGGACGTAATTTGCGGTAAGACCAAATTCCTACACAGAAAATAATGCTAGAAATGAGCGAAGCAACTCCCCATTCTGCCCAGTGTTGCACTTTCCCGACTAAAATCATATCGCGATAAAGTTCCACGAGCGCCGCAACTGGATTAAACCAAAATACAAATTCACGCCATTGTTCCGGGATAACATTCGCGGGATAACAAATGGGAGTCATATAAAACCACAAGTTAAGCACCACCCCAACAGTTTGAGGAATATCCCGCAAAAATACCGTAAATCCTGCGGCTAAATAGGCTAAACCTGCGGTTAATAATAACTGGGTTATCCAAACCAGAGGCAACAATAATAAAGTGCTATGTAAAATCGAAGTGGACATTCCCAATAGGAAAATTAAGGCCATTAAGCCCAAGGAACTTTCCACAAATGCCGCTAATACTGGTACTAAAGGTAATAAACCCAAAGGAAACACCACTTTTTTGACTAAATTCGGTTGTCCTACTACGGAATTACAAGCTTGAGTAAAGCCACTGGTAAAGGCGATCCAAGGCAGCAAACCAGCAAATAACCACATCCCAAAAGAAAAGCTATTTTCTGGTAAATTGTCCGTGGGCAATTTAACTTTTAAAACAATGGAAAAGACATAGGTGTAAATCAGCAATTGGGAAAGCTGATTCAGTAACGGCCACAAATTCCCCAGTACCGACCCTTTATAGCGTCCTTCTAATTCGCGACGGACTAGGGTTTGTAACAAGTTTAGCTTAAAACTCCACTGGGGAGCAAGCAATGGTTGCCGATAGAACTGGTTACTTCGACGGGCAAAATTTTTAATTGATTTGACCAATTTTCACTTCCTCACCCAAAAATAAACAACACACCGCCAATCTTAAAACTATCCGGACATTTTTACATATATTTTACATATATGTTTACATATATGGGGGCGGCACAGATATTTGCAACTGCGCTTGTATTTTGGCGATCGCTTTAGCGATTGCCTCTCGCTGTTCTGGGTCATAGTTCCAGCGATCTAAAAATGACTGATAAATTCCTTGCCCAGATTGGACAGCTACAAATAATTGCGCTAACTTTTCCGCAAATTCCGGTAAACCCAAGGATACAATTAACTGACTGGATCTTTCCCGGACTCGTTCTGATTGTTTCGCCATTATTTCATCATCTCGACGCCGGTGGGTCAATACCATTGCCGAAGACATGGCCAAATTTTTCACCAATAATTCAGATACAATCTCTGGAGAAGTGGCCAAGGCTGCTAAGGTCGCTTCCGAGGGCTGATCCGCAAAGGGGCGATCGTCTGTAAGATAAGATACAAAAAAACCCCGTGCTCCGGCCAAAGTGCTGACCAGCTTTTGGATCGTGGCCAAGATATCTGATTCTGGGATATGCCCTTGTTCCATCTGGGAAAGCAAGGACTGGGTTAAGGCGATCGCCTGCTCAAACGTCACCTCATCGGGAATTGAGCCACTCAACTTTACTGTCATCAGCCGCATTTTTGAGTACAACTGCTAATTATTTTAGCACAAATAATTCCTGGTTCGTCATGTACCATCATATATATCATCATACATAGTCTTTTCTCATCTTCTAAAAATTTTCACCTTGTGAGCGGAGCATTAGAATTTAAAATGGCAATTATTTCTTCTAAACAAGCTTTTGGTGAACCGGAAAACCCGCAAAAAAAATTACCAGCAGAAACACAAACAGGAAAAAGCTCAGGGAATGCCAGCCGCAATAATCTGCCACAAATCTCCCAGAGAAGCGAAATGAATTCGGCTAAGAATACTTCGCTTTTACTTGCCGAAGAAACCCCGGAAGATCGACAAAATATTTCCCAAGATGAAACGCTCAGACCGCAAAGCTTACATGACTATATTGGCCAAAAAGAGTTAAAGCAAGTGATGAATATTGCGATTCAAGCAGCAAAATCTCGCCAGGAACCTTTGGATCATTTGCTACTTTATGGCCCGCCCGGTTTGGGCAAAACTACAATGGCGATGATTCTCGCTTCAGAGATGGGAGTTACTTGTAAAATTACCAGTGCCCCTGCTTTGGAACGTCCGCGAGATATTGTGGGTTTATTGGTGAGTTTGCAACCCGGAGATGTGCTGTTTATTGATGAAATTCACCGCTTAACTCGCATGAGTGAAGAAATTCTCTATCCGGCAATGGAGGATTTTCGCGTTGATATTACGATTGGTAAAGGTCAAAGTGCCAAAACGCGCAGTATTCCTTTAAAACCCTTTACTTTGGTGGGGGCAACGACTAAGGTGGGTAATTTAACTTCACCGTTGCGCGATCGCTTTGGTCTGATTCAACGGCTGCGATTTTATGAAGTAGATGAACTGACCTTAGTAGTATTAAGAACGGCCAATATTCTGAATATTCCGGTGACTGAAGCAGGGGCGATCGAAATAGCCCGCCGTTCTCGTGGCACTCCGCGCATTGCTAATCGATTGCTGAAACGAGTTCGCGATTATGTGCAAGTGAAAAAAGCCCCTACTATTACAGCAGAATTAGCCCAAGAAGCCTTGGAACTTTTTCATGTGGATCCGCGGGGTCTCGATTGGAGCGATCGCCTCTTATTAACGGTAATGATTTCTAACTTTAATGGCGGGCCAGTGGGCTTAAATACTCTAGCGGCTGCCACGGGGGAAGATGCTCAAACCATTGAAGAAGTTTACGAACCTTATCTATTACAAATAGGCTATATTAATCGCACCCATCGCGGTCGCATTGCCACCCCAGCCGCATGGCAACATTTAGGTTATCATTACCCCAACAATGAACAACAATTATCTCTGAATATTTAACAAAATAATTGGCAAAAATTGGGGGATTTTTATGCTTATATTTGGGTTTATTTTATGCCTTGGTGGTAAATAAAAAGAGATTTAAACCACAGAGACACAGAGAAACACAGAGAGGCTAATTTGCCAGAGGCGCAATGCTTGCGCCCCTAGATAGCTGTATTAATTTTAATTGAAATTACGATATAATTTAACTTTCCATGAATGAAAAAACCGCTCGCAGATAAAACGCGATCGGTTGAGAAAGAATATATTCTGAATGTCTAAAATCAATCTACTGACTAGCAGAACTATGTAAAATCCACTCTTGCAAAATGGGATTAACCAATTCCGGGGCCTCATCTTGAGGACAATGACCCACTCCGTCCAAGGGAATAAACTTTTCCACGGTACGGAACTTAACAAACTGCTTTCCTAATGGGAAAGGTTCCCAGGGGTCATCGGTGCCCCAAATTACCAACGCGGGACAAGGTAAAATCGGCAATAAATCTTCTGGTAATGGGCCTTGGGAATAGCTAGTAAAAGCCACAAACACATCCACCGCCCCAGGGTCAGCCGCAGGTTTCATCAACAGATCGATCAGTTCATCGGTCACAGCTTCCGATCGCTTATAAGCTTGCCGGAGAACTTTTCGCACAGTTTCCCTAGTCGCAAGCTGCCGAAAAAATAACTGCGCCACCCATTTAACATTGAGAATTTTTTGGGCAATGGGAGCCCCAATGCGGCGATACCAAGGCATTTCCGCCCGTTTGCGGTCATGGAGTAACCGCAAGGAACAATTGAGTAAAGCCACTTTCCGGGCAATTTCGGGATGGGATACTGCCGCTTGCATTACGGCCACACAACCGATAGAATTCCCCACCAGAAAGGCCGAACCTCCAACGACTTCCCGGCAAAAATCCGCAATTTGATCAGCCCAAGTTTCAAAGGTATAAGCAATTTCTACTCCTGGAGTGGGTTTAGCCGAACCGCCAAAACCAATCAAATCAATCGCATAGACTCGGCAGTGACTTGCCAGGGCGGGGATATTTTTCCGCCAATGTCCCCAGGAGGCGCCGAACCCGTGGACTAAGACTACCCCAGGGCCGGACGACCCCATCTGTTGATAGCAAATATCCCAACCACGCCATTTCCAGGTTTTTGCCGGTAATTTCAAAAGATTAATCTCAGTCTCAGTAGTTAAGCTCATTAGCAATAAAAGTTAGCGTCAAAAAGTTTATGTTGCAATTTGTACAGGACAGTTTGCGCTCTGGTTGAATCTAGTATTCCCAAAATTTGACCGCTTCGGTAACTTGGCTGTTTTTATGTTTCTGTAGAATAGATAGCATTGATTTCTTTAATCTGGCAATTCAATAATGGACAAATAATGGACAACTATCAAAGGCTCTACCAGCAATTACTTAGACTTGATAATCGCAACTATAAGGCTTACAAAGATATTCAAGGTCAATATGAGTTTCCCAATTTCATTCTACATATAGATTATGTTCAGGGAGATCCCTTTGCGGCGCCCAGTAGGTTACGGGTACAGGTGAGCCAGCATATCGCTGGTTTTCCCCCCGAACTGTATCAAAGCAAGAGTCGAGAGGTTGCCCTGCGAGATTACCTGACCCGCGAATTTGCTCGTTGGGCGCAAAAAATGTCAATGCATCGCGGCAGTGGTAAAAGTGGCCAAATTTCCCTAGCCCGGTTGGGGCAAGAAGTGCTCGATCGCACCTCCTGTTTAATCTCCCCTGAATGGATAGAACTGCGGTTTGTGGTCGGACTGCCCGCCAGAGGTAGAACTATTTTGGGGCGTCAAGCGGCAGAAATTCTCTGTGAGGATATCCCTCATATCGTGCAAAACGCCTTAATTTATGCAAAATTAAATCCCGAAACCATCCGAGAACAAGTAGAAACCGTGGAAGATGCGGACTGGCTGCGATCGCAATTATCTAGCCGGGGCTTAGTCGCCTTTATCCCTGATGGGGCTTGCCTTGCCCGACGCAGTGGCGTAGACGATCGCCCCTTACCCGATGCCATCCCCTGGAAATCTCCCCTTGGTCTACGGGTGGAGTTTAACTGTCCCAACCGGGGCAGAATCACCGGAATGGGTATTCCCCAAGGTGTCACCTTAATTGTTGGTGGGGGATATCATGGCAAGTCAACCTTATTACGGGCGATCGAACTAGGAGTTTATAACCATCTCCCTGGGGATGGTCGGGAATTAGTCGTCACCGATCGCACCGCCGTGAAAATCCGGGCAGAAGATGGCCGGGGAGTATGCGGTGTGGACATTTCCCCCTTTATCAATCAACTACCCCAAGGGCAATCCACCAAAGAATTTTCCACCACCAATGCATCGGGCAGTACCTCCCAAGCGGCCAATATTATGGAAGCCCTGGAAGCGGGGACAAAACTATTACTCCTCGATGAGGATACCTCTGCCACAAACTTTATGATTCGCGATCGCCGGATGCAATCGTTAATCAGCAAAGACAAAGAACCGATTACCCCATTTATCGATAAAGTCCAGCAACTCTTCCAAGGTCATGGAGTTTCCACCATTCTGGTCATGGGGGGCAGTGGCGACTATTTTGACGTAGCGGATACCGTGATCGCAATGGATAATTACATCAGCGATGATGTCACGGAAAAAGCCCGACGGGTTGCCCAAGAAATCGCCACCGGTCGCCTACCGGAGGGAGGCAAACAGTTTGGCCAAATTACCCCCCGCATTCCTATCCCCAATAGTCTCGATCCCAGTCGGGGTAAGCGGGATATCCGGTTAAAAGTCCGGGATATCGATGAGGTGGCTTTTGGCAGCGAAGACATTGACCTAGGGGCAGTGGAACAACTTGTCAGCAAAGATCAACTGCGGGCGATCGCCTTAGCAATGGTTTACGCCAAACAGCACTATATCAATGGCGAAAAAACCCTCCCAGAAATCCTCAATGCCGTCATGGTGGATATTCAGACCCAAGGCTTGGATATTTTAACCAACACTGTAGCTCCCTACCCCCCCTGTCCCCAAGGGGATTTAGCCCTATTTCGCCCCCTAGAATTAGCCGCTGCCCTCAACCGTCTGCGAACCTTACAAGTGAAGTAATCCCCTAAAAGGCCAAAAGGCTAAAAGGCTAAAAGGCGCTGGAGACGGCGCCTATATCGTCTATGTAATTAACATTGGATAATATTAATACCCGATCATCATGTTTTTTCATCGAGTGTAATTAAAGTGTAATTAAATATACGGAACTCCCAGAGCAATACTGTAAAATTAACATGCTTGCTTGATTTTAATTCAAATATTTTATCTACTATTTAATCTGATTAATCTGAATTATTGACTGCAAAAATTGGCAACAAATGCTAAAATTAAGTAAATTTATTTTTCAAGTCAATATTTTCTGATTTTTTATATAAATCAAACATCTATAAATTAAATTTAATTATTGAAAACACCAAGTCAAAAATGTGACCCAGATAGGGATATTAGCAAAAAATATGAAAGAAAACAAGGGCTTGGGTAAGGTGTATTTAGTGGGCGCCGGCCCCGGAGATCCAGGTTTATTCACCATCAAAGGGAAAACCCTTTTAGAATGCGCGGATGTGGTGGTTTATGATGCCCTGGTTAGCCCGCAAATTTTGGCCATGATTAATCCCCATGCCGAACAAATTCATGCCGGGAAACGGCGAGGATTTCATACAATGGAGCAGCAAGAAATTACCCAATTGCTGATAGAAAAAGCCCAGGAACACGCCATTGTGGTTCGACTCAAAGGCGGCGATCCTTTTGTGTTTGGTCGTGGGGGCGAAGAAACGCAAGATTTGTTAGCAGCGGGTGTTCTCGTGGAAGTCGTCCCTGGAGTCACCGCCGGAATTGCCGCCCCAGCTTATGCGGGCATTCCGTTAACTCATCGAGATTATAGTTCTTCTGTTACTTTTGTCACGGGTCACGAGGCAGCAGGGAAATATCGCCCGAAAGTGAATTGGCAGGCGATCGCCCACGGTTCGGAAACCATTGTCATCTATATGGGAGTTCACAACCTACCCTATATCGTCAGTGAGTTAACCGCAGCGGGTTTAAGTCCAGAAACTCCCGTCGCCCTGGTACGTTGGGGCACCCTTCCCCAACAAGAAGAATTGATCGGCACATTAGGGGCGATCGCGCAGCAAGTCGAAGCTACTGGGTTTACTTCCCCGGCGATCGTGGTTATCGGTCATGTAGTCAACTTACATGAAACATTAGGCCAATGTAGTCCAGTAGTGTTTGGTTGAACTAACCCGCCAGCCTACCAGAAAATACAGCACCCCCGATTTTTTTACGAACTGGGGGTTTTAGCTTGGCTAATTAACCCAAATTAGCCAACGCTAATCCAAGGCTAATTATCCAACGCGGACCAAAACTTGAGTTCCTTCAATTTTGGCTGGGTAACTAGTTAATGCTTCAGTGGCCGGTCCCTTAGTTGCTTTGCCATCTAAAGCAAATTGAGCCCCGTGGCAGGGGCAGGAAAACTCAGAAGCCTCACTTTTCCATCCCACTTTGCAGCCTTGGTGAGTACATAAGGCATTTAGGGCGACTAAAGTTTCGGTATTTTGTGGGTTACGGACTACGATTACCTCGGTGTTGCCAGCCTGACTTAATAAGAAACCGTTTTGATCCAAGTCTGTCACTGCCCCCACTGCCACAAACCCATCAGCGTTGGCCACGGTTTCTGGGGCTGAAGGCGCAGCGGTGTCAGCCGTTGCTGGATTTTCAGTGGATGTGGACTCAGAAGTTTGTGAACAAGCAGCGATCGCCACGGGTAAAGAACTCGCGATCGCACCTACTCCCATCCAACCTATAAAATCACGAGGTTTCATAATCGTTACTTGTTACTTATTAATGATGACCTAATAGTGGTTATTTGTTATTTATTCGCTTTTTGTCTCCGGATATTACCAATAGGCATATGCCAAAAACTTAGGGCATATCGTCAGATATTGACTTTAAACTTAAACTTAGCACAAATCAAAATGTGGTTGGCATCCAAAAATCCGAATTGCTTAACTCGAAACCTGATGTACCAAAAAATACTATTTCCCTTAATCGAAATTCCCCGAAAAGCCTTACGAGGGGGGCTGCGAAAGCATCGTTGGCTTTCGGGTCTTTCGGGGCTAAAGTGGCTAAAATTCATCGGACTATTCTCGATTTGCTACTTCCTGGTGGTTAGCTGCGGTCAACCCCAGCAAGCAAATCGCACCGCTGACCCCGATCGCATTACCATCGGCACTACGGAGAAACTGCGCACCATAGATCCAGCAGATGCCTATGAAATTGCCTCGGGAAACCTGCTATATAATATGGGCGATCGGCTTTACACCTACAAAACCGGCACCACAGAAATCATCCCCCAACTAGCCACCGAACTGCCGAAAATTAGTCCCGACGGGAAAACCTACACCATTCCCATTCGCCAAGGGGTCAAATTCCACGACGGTACAGCCTTCAACGCTGAAGCAATGGCCTTTTCCCTGCGACGCTTTGCGGAAAATGGCGGCTCGCCTAGTTCTTTATTATCAGGAATCATGGAATCCGTTACAGCCACGGGGGAAAATGAACTAACGATTACCTTAAAAAAACCCTTTGCCGCCTTTACTGCTTTGTTAACATTTCCTGGACTTTGTGCGGTATCGCCCCAGGCGTATGAAATTGGCCCAGGTAAATTTAAATCAGACAGTTTTATTGGCACTGGACCATATAAATTAGCCAGCTATGGAACCGATTCGATTAAATTAGAAGCAAATCCAGATTATTGGGGCGAAAAACCCCTGAATAAAGGAGTTAATATTCAGCAGTTTTCTAGTTCGGCCAACGTTTACAACGCCTTTATTACTGGGAAGATAGACCTGACTTACGGCACCTTAGATTTAGATCAAATTGCTAAGTTAGAATCCCAAGCTGCAAACAAAGGTTGGCAGGTAATTTCCGGGCGCAGCAATGGGATTTATGTGTTAACCATGAATCTGAGAAATGAGTCATTAGCTAAACTAGAAGTTAGACAGGCGATCGCTGCTTTAATTAATCGGCCACTACTTCAAAGTAGAGTATTTCGCGGCCAAATCGAACCGCTTTACAGCTTAATTCCCACCACCCTAACGGAATTTTATCAGCCGGTTTTTCAAGAAAAATACGGGGATGGGGACATTGCCAAAGTCAAAACAGCCTTAGAAACAGCGGGATATTCGACGCAAAATCCCCTGCAATTAGAAATTTGGTATCGGTCAAATCTGAAAAGTAATGGCGACGTGGCAATGACCATCAAAGCTTTTGCCGAAAAAGAATTAGGGGAGGCGATCGCCATTGAACTAAAAAGCGTAGAGTCTGCCACCGCTTACAACAATTTAGACAAAGGAGTATATCCGATGTTCATCTTAGACTGGAGTCCAGACTTTTTAGATCCAGACAACTACATTCAACCATTTTTATCTTGCAGCAAAGGGTCAGCTACCACCGGTTGTGAATCGGGAGAAAGTCAACTTTGGGGTTCGTTTTATTACAGCGATCGGGTCAATCAACTCATTACCCAACAACGTCAAGAACAAAACCCCCAAAAACGGCAACAAATCTTCAAAGAAATCCAACAAATCCTCGCCGAAGACATCCCATTCATCCCACTTTGGCAAGGAAAAACTTATATTTTTGCCCAACAAAATCTCCAAAACGTCATCCTAGAACCCACCCAAAGAACGCCATTTTGGACAATTAGTAAAAATTAGTAAACAACAACAAAAAAATGGTTATTGGTTATTCAAACAACCAATAACCAAACCCATAACCAAAGAATCCCTACCCAATAACCAACAGCTAATAATCAACAACCAAGAACAAAAATTAAGCAATTTCTAGGCATTATGATTAGACTTGCGTTTGGCAGCGGCAAACAGACCGCCTACTGCCATCAAACCCAGCATCGTAGAAGGTTCGGGAACCGCAGCCACTGGAATTCCTGGCTTACTCCAAGAGTAAATCCCACTGTAGGACATCCCATCATCTTTAGCTACGAAGCCAGAGTTAACCGCATTAAAGCTATAAGCGTAATGAACCTCACCATTAATAGTCACTTTGGCAACTTCACTCATTTGCAGCGGCCCGCCAATCTGACTCAGTGCGTTTTCAAACAGGGCGATATTAGCCAAAAGTGCTTGTGCGCCTAGGCGGATGACTGGGTTAGAACTAGATAGTTGCGCCTTGGCTTGAGCCTTAGCGCCAGCGATAATCGGATCTAACTTTGTATTCAGGTCATACCAACCCGCCATCTTGATATCCACGGCGCCGGTTTCATCCAGGCTAAACTCAGCAATGTTGGGGTCGCCAGAACCCATTGTGGTAAAAGCCCCGATCGCCATATCCTGAACGGTTTTGTTCAACAGTGGCCAAACATTATTTAGCGGTTCATAAGTGGCAAATAAATCGCCCAGCCATTTGGTGCCATACTCAGCCCAATCAGCAGCGGTCACGCTTTCCACCTTGACGGTATGAGATCCTTTTGTCGCGGTGAACCCTACGTTCTGTAAAACATTTTCGCCATCAAACCAAAGTTCAACGTTGGTAGTCAGATCGCCATCAGTCAGGTAGCTGCTGTTCGCACCCACCCACAGATTGCCATCTTGGTGAGTGTAGCTTTTAATATGCTCTGCGCCATGAAATGTAATATCAAGAGCTTGGGCGGGTGTACCGACTACGGCACTCAGACCGGCAGCGAGAGAAGCACCGATGAAAAATTTTTTTGTGAATCCTGCCATGACTGTAAACTCCTGTTGTTTCGAGAAAATTAGGGACATGGGATGAGAGAAGGGAAATGGAATAGAATCAGCTTTACTGCTGAGTTAAAAGCCTATCTAAAAGGCCTATTAAAAGCCTACATCTTGACTTTACTCTGTGTGCTAGTAATTTGCCGGTGATGGCTATCACGAAGCAACCCTGATGATTTGTCACCTGGACAAGATTTTGATCATTTCTTAAACACTTAATTTAGGCTATAAATTGCTTGGCGGGGAAATGTTTTCTCCTTTACAGCAATTGTCAGAGTTAAGTCGGTGAAAACTCGGTGAACAAATTAATTGCACGTTTCTTGCCCCGTTGCTAGGCTTTGGATTCCCGTCGGAGTTGTGCAGCCCCGCGTTTGGCAAAGCCTGCGCGTCAGCGCTTAGGCCGCCCGGCGGAAATGACAGTCTTTCCTAGTCATGAAACCAGAAACCCAGTTTCTCCTGCGGGAAAAATCGCGCCTTGAGAAGCCCTACTTTTATTGTACAAAAAAATCTGCAAGCATTGATGAAGTTCTTGCAGATTTATTTAAAGTTTTTGTAAAGTTTTTGTTTTTTGTTTTGTTGTGCTGAGTCATTTGTTCTGAGTCATTTTCCCAACAGATAACAAATAACCGTCAACAAGTAACAAATAACAAATAACCATCAATAGGTTACATATAACAAATAACAAAAATAATTAATGCAAAAATTGAGCAATTCTCTGCACCGCTGTTTCGAGAATTTCTGGAGCGTGGACTAGGGCAAAGCGCACATATCCTTCTCCTTCTTTGCCAAAACCCGTGCCCGGAGATACGGCAACGCCAGTGGTTGCGACGAGTTGACGACAAAATTCCAGGGCGTTGTTGGTCCAAGGTTCGGGCAGTTTGGCCCAGACGTACATGGTGGCAAGGGGTTCAGGGACTTGCCAACCGATCCGATTTAAGGCGCCGACAAAGGTATCGCGCCGTTTGCGGTAAATTTCTACGGTGTTGGCTACGCAGTCTTGGGGGCCAGTCATGGCAGCGATCGCCCCATTGAGAATGCCTTTATATTGATTAAAATCAATCACCGCTTTGACTTGTCGCAGGGCAAGAATTAACTCACGATTTCCCACCGCAAACCCAATCCGAAAACCGCCCATATTATATGGTTTCGACAGGGTAAAAAACTCAATGGAAACGGTTTTATCCGGGTCAGCTTGTAAAACTGATGGGGCGACGCCTCCGGCAAAGACAATATCCGCATAAGGGAAGTCGTGAACCAGGACTAAATCATGCTGTTGACAAAATGCCACGGCTTCTTGGAAAAAGGACAAGGGCGCGATCGCACTGGTAGGGTTATGGGGATAACTCAACACCATCATCCGCGCTTGTTCCAGGACTGCTTGGGGAATTTCTGAAAATATGGGCAAAAACCCGTTTTCTGCCCGTAAAGACATAGGATAAATTTGACCGGACGCCAAATAAACTCCCCCCGCATGGGAAGGATAGCCCGGATCCATCAATAAGGCAAACTCCCCTGGGTTTAAAATCGCCAAAGGCAAATGGGCAGTCCCCTCTTGAGAACCAATCAGTTGGAGTACCTCGGTTTCTGGATCGATCGCCACTCCATATTTATTGGTGTACCATTGAGCGGCGACTTGCCGAAAATCTTTGGTGCCGTGAAACAACAAATAACGGTGGGTTTCTGGGTCGGGCAGGGATTGGGCGATCGCCGAAATCGCATTTGGGGGTGCAGGCAGATCGGCTGATCCCAAAGATAAATCAATCACATCGAGTCCAGCGGCTTTAGCCTTTGCCTTGGCATTGTCCATATCCGCAAAGACATTAGATCGCAGGGGGTCTAAACGAGTGGCAAACTTCATAAATTTTTTCTCCCAATCTTTCCTTTCTCTGAAACCCCTAAGAAGCCGTCGCACTGCTTTGAAGCTGAGAATCGAGCAATTGAATGATTTTATCCTGGGTAATTGCCCCTTCATGCTCCAGAATTAGCTCACCATCCCGAAACATCCGTAAAGCGGGAACCCCTTCCACCTTGCATGCTTTCACGGTTTCTTGATTAGGATCCACTTCCATTTTCACCACTTTCAGGCGATCGCCATACATCTGGGCGATCTTGTCAATCGAAGGAGATACCAAACGACAAGGGCCACACCAAGGTGCCCAGAAATAAGCTAAAACAGGTTGCTCAGACTCCAATACTTCTGTCTTAAATTCCTTATCTGTAATGACTTGAACCCTACCGCTCATTAGACCTTCTCGATAAATTCTTACTTGACTGTTAATCATCTTTCTCGGTTGGTTACGAGAACAAGTTCAACTTGTTTTTTGGCGCGCTCGTCAGCAGACAGATGGGATCTGCACTTTACTGACTCCACCATTCTTTAATTTATCATGTTAGGGTTTTCTCCTTAAACCCCACAAGCATTTTTTCTTGCTCTTGGGTAAAATTTTTTATTGGTTACTCGTTTGATTTTTTTTTGTTATTTGTGATTTGTTACAATTAAGCTGCTGTGCCCCTACAGACGGTTTACGATTGAAGGCTGAAGGCTGTTAAAATCAGACTCCAGGAGCAAGCTATCAGCTAAAGTAACCATAAGCAATCCTGTCCTAATTTTAACTCCGGTCTCAATGCTTTTCCTAGTTCATTAATAGACAATCAAGATTTATTGAAATAATTGCCGCCAGGTTTTTTCTACCATTTCTAATTACCAAATATGCAACATTAGGGGCGCAAACATGCGCCCGAATCAAACTCGAAATCGTAGCAATAATTTCAAAGATTATAATTAATTCAGCCCTGGCCATTAAAAGAGTTGCTGTAATCATGACTATTTTAGCTGATTTCGGAAAATTAACAAATCCTCGAAAATTTGCGGCATTTAGCTAATAAAAATTAGGTTATTTTCTCAACCTATTAACAATTACTTTTTCTATAAATTGATACTTAAAACCTATTTTTCAGCATAAAATCACATAATCTAAATATAAAAATACAGCCGCTCACAAAAAATTATAACCCAAAAAGACCCCAAGGAGATATAAAATATCTTTCGCTGTGTTCTTTGTGTCAATGGGAGTGAATCTGCTGCCGCAAAATATCTTTACATCTGCTAAACTAAAAAACTAAAGATACTTATGAAGTGCCACCAGAACCACAAACCGTTGTGGTTCTACATCCATCCAAAACAAATAATTAACCATGCAAACACTGGTTCCCCGTATTTCCCAAGAGTTAGCGCATCTCAACTACACTTCTAGAAGCGATCGCTTTGACTCCACCTGGCAAGCACCTCTAGCCACCCTCCTGGGGTTAGGACGTGCCGCTGGTGCCGACTTCGTAGAATTCTTTCTCGAAAGAACCAACTACACCAACTGCCTCGCCGAAGATGACATCATCAGTAGCATTTCCCCACGTCTTTCCACGGGGGCAGGAGTGCGGGTATTCCGTGGCAAAGCTGATTGCTACGTCAGCACCAACGATTTATCCTTTAGCGGATTAAAACTAGCCCTGGAAAAAGGACTTTCAATTCTGGGGCTAAACCTGCCCGGGATCAATGCTTATGTCCCAGAGATTAACCTAGAACCCCTGAGAGACTATGCCCTCCTCAAAGGCAAAGAGGGCTGGTTGAGCGAATGTAGCCCCATGAGTGAAATGAGCGACATTCTGCTACAAGCAAATGCCAAACTCAACCAAAAAGCCAGCCATGTGAAATCACGGCGATCGGTTTATTTCCGCGACTGGCAAGAAGTATTAGTCGCATCCAGTGATGGGACTTTTGCCCGGGACATTCGCCTGACTCAAACCGTAGGCTACAACCTCCTTTGTGCCGATGGCGCCCATCGTTCTTCGATCAATAAGCGGGTGGGAAATACCAGCGATCCCAACTTTTTGCGGAACTGGAATTTTGAGATATTGGCCGATGAAATTGCCGACTCCGCGGGAAAAATGCTCTATGCAGATTATGTAGAATCCGGCACTTATCCGGTTATCATGGCCAATGAATTTGGCGGCGTGATTTTCCATGAAGCTTGTGGACACTTGCTGGAAACAACCCAAATTGAACGCAAAACCACCCCGTTTATTGACAAAAAAGGGGAAAAAATTGCCCACGAAAGTTTAACGGCTTGGGATGAGGGATTGTCAGAAAATGCCTTCGGCAGCATTGACATGGATGACGAAGGAATGCCCACTCAGCGCACTTTATTAATTGAGCGTGGGATTCTGAAAAACTTTATTGCTGATCGCACCGGATCGATTCGCACAGGACACCCTCGGACGGGCAGTGGACGACGCCAAAGTTATGCTTTTGCCGCCGCTTCTCGGATGCGAAATACCTACATTGCCCCTGGAGATTATGAGATTGACGATCTATTTGCCTCTATTGATAAGGGCATTTACTGCAAAAAAATGGGGGGTGGTAGTGTCGGGGCCACCGGACAATTTAATTTTGGCGTTGATGAAGCCTATTTAATTGAAAATGGTAAGATTACCAAACCATTGAAAGGGGCAACTTTGATTGGTGAAGCCAAGGAAATTATGAATAAAATTTCTATGTGTTCCAAAGATTTAGGACTCGCAGCCGGTTTTTGCGGTTCTGTCAGTGGCAGCGTTTATGTCACCGTGGGACAACCTCACATCAAAGTTGATTCGATTACCGTTGGTGGACGGTAAGTTTTAATTTGTTGGAAAGTTGGAAAGTTGGAAAGTTGGAAAGTTAGAAACTTGGAAAGTTGGAAAGTTGGAAAGTTAGAAACTTGGAAAGTTCATCAAGTAACCAAAGAATCCCGACCCAAAGAATCCCTACCCAACGAACAACGAACAGGCATAATCCCTAACCACGGACAACGAACAACCAGCAACAAGTAACCAAGAACTTTCCAACCAACCAAAAACAGAAATACTAAACAAAAGAGCAATGATCCAGATTAATGAGTTGGCATCCCAAGCCCAAAGTATCGCCAAAAGGCTAGGAATTGAAAAGTTTGATATTTACGGGTCTGCCGTAGATGAAAATAGTGTGCAGGTAGACAATGGTGAACCCAAGCAAGTGAAGGCATCCCAACGTTCTGGGGTGACAGTTCGCGTCTGGAATAAGCAGAATACAATGGGAATTACTTCTACTACAGATGTGAATCCATTGGGGTTAGAATTAGCCTTAAAAACTGCTTATGAGGCCAGTTTTTTTGGGGTGAAAGAGCACGTTCCGGATTTTAGTCCCGAAGCTACGGTATATTTGGCAACAAAAGATGCTAAAATGCCACAATCTCCGGTTTCTACTTTGATCGAAACTTTGATTGATGCAGAGCAAAAATTGCTGAAATATCACGATGCGATCGCCAGTGTTCCTTATAATGGATTAGCCCAACGAGACGTAGACAGATTTTATCTGAATAGTGATGGGGCAGCCCGGGCAGAAGGGGCTTCTTATACCTCTCTTTACCTATACACCAAAACCGAACAACCGGGCAAAAAACCTCGCAGTGCTGGGGCTTATCGCATCAGCAGTCACTTGGAAAAATTGGATATCTCTGGTTGTATTAAAGAAGCAGCGGAGAAAACTATTAGTCACTTAAACTATGAAAAAATCTCATCGGGGAAATATACCGTAGTTTTCTCTGCCGAAGCGTTTTTAAGTCTCTTGGGGGCATTTTCTAATATCTTTAATGCCCAGAATATTCTCGACCAGCAAAGTCTTTCTACCCCAGAGTCTTTAGGGCAGCAAATTGCCTCTCCTTTGTTATCTGTGTGTGACGATCCCTTGCATCCCGATAATGTGGCTTGTACCACCTTTGATGGCGAAGGAACACCTACTCGTCGAGTCCCGCTAATTACTGAGGGAATTTTGAGCAATTTTATTCATAGTGCAGGTACGGCCAAACGGATGAATGCTCAACCCACAGGGCACGCTAATATTGGCGCGAAAGTAACGGTAAGTCCCCATTTTTATCATGTTTTCCGTGGGGCAACCCCAGAGCAAGAGTATAGTCTAGAAACTGCTGACAATGTGGTATTGATTGATGATTTGCAAGCTCTCCATGCGGGGGTTCAAGCGTTGCAGGGTTCTTTTTCTTTGCCCTTTGATGGTTGGTTAATTAAAGATGGCCAAAAAATCAGTATAGAATCCGCAACGGTGGCCGGAGATTTTCTGGATGTCCTCAAATCAATTGTGTTTGTAGAAACAGAAGTCGAACTTACTCCTGGGGGTATTTCTCCCCGAATTTGGGTGGATAATCTCTCTATTACGGGTGAATAATTTGCCCTAATATTGAGCGATTATGGCTACAGATTATGGCTTTGTCGGCTAAATTTATAAATTTAGTCCGACATTTGAGTATTTATATTGTAGGGTGAGCTTGCATTCCACGCTTATGGGAGGAAAGACGAAAGAGGAAAGAGGAAAGAGGTTCGAGGAAAGAGGAAAAACCATGAAATAGCCGTGAAATAGCCGTGAAATAGCCATGAAAATAGCGAGCGCGCCTCTGGCGCTCGCTTTTAATTCGTGGCTATTTTTATTCTATGTTTATGAGACTTTTTCCTTAGATTTAGAATGATGATGGAACCTAATTCCCAAAAAGATGTCGTAGATAAAGCTAAAAAAGTCTTTGCCCTGGAGCAAACCTAAAGACTGTGGACTTCCTTTAGCATCTAAAAGTGGTTTCATCGCATGATATGCGGGACGGTATTTATACCAGGGAATAGACGGCCATAAATGGTGGACTAAATGATAATTTTGTCCCAAGATTAAGATATTAAGAATGGCACTGGGATAAACTCTGGCATTTTTCCAGCGATCGCGCTCTTCAAAAGGGCGATGAGGTAAATAATCAAAAAATAATCCTAAAGCCAGACCAACCACTAAGGCGGGAGAAAACCAATAGTTGAGGATATAAGGCAAAAAATCATATTGAACCGCTGCATAGACCACCGCCACCACCACCAACCGACTTAAAAACCACTCTAACAATTCATAATTTCGCCAGAGACGGTATTTAAAGAAAAAGATTTCATGGTAAAAAAAGCGAGCAGCAATCAACCACAACGGACCGCCGGTGGACACAAAATGATCTGGATCCTTCTCAGGATCGTTGACGTGAGCATGGTGCTGTAAATGAACTCGCGTAAAAACCGGAAAAGCAAATCCTAACATTAAGGCACTTCCATGCCCTAAGATGGAATTCACGATGCGATTACGATGCCCTGCATTGTGTGAAGCATCGTGAATCACCGTCCCCGACAGGTGCAACGCGATCGTATTAATTGTAAAGCAGCACCAACCCGGCCAGTCCCAACGCCAGTAACCGATCGTAGACATGATGACTAAAGTCACAGCGCCTACAAACATGAGTAGGTTGGGATTAATCCTGCCAGGAGGGGGCCCGAGAAACTCCTTGGGAATAGTCAGCGTAAGCTGCTGGGCCTCTGGCATCTTCTTCTGTACTCCTTTCTCAATAAATTAAGGCTGATCATACGATAATGAACCGAATTATATAAACTTTTGTAAATAATTGTATTTATAAATGACAAGATTATAAGTATTATTTATAAGTACAGTGACAGTCAACCAGGTTGGCTTGAATTCAACCCAACTGGTCATGCCAAATCTATTTGTCAGAACTGTTGTTTGTCTGATTGCCTCCAGGCAATCCACCAAAAGCATCCCCTGGATCGCCTTGGCGATCGCCTCAATTCCTGAATTCCTCTACGGAATTCCTTCTCTTTGCTATTGGCAACGATATTTTGCCCCGCGCGATCGGGTGAGGAAATCGGAAAACAGGGCATCATCCGGGGCAGAGTGGGACGTTCGCGAAGCTCACGAGAAGGAATCGGTGATAGTTTATGGTGAAAGGCAAAAAACTTCCACACAGAAATCGGCAGAATTTGGTGGTGCGCCATAAATCCCTATTTATTCTCATCTATCCCTTAACTTTCTGTTTATGGAATTGCGAAATTTTTTGCGTCGGACAAAGATTGTCGCCACTATTGGACCGGCAACGAGTAAACCAGAAGTGTTGCGCGATTTAATCGAAGCAGGTGCGACTACTTTACGCCTGAACTTTTCTCATGGAAGTCACGAGGATCACCAGCGGAGTATCCGCTTGATCCGCCAGGTTTCCTTTGAACTGAATCAGCCCGTGGGCATATTACAAGACCTGCAAGGGCCAAAAATTCGCTTGGGCAAATTTGAAAAAGGCGAAATCCAGGTAAAAAAAGGCGATGACTTTATCCTCACCAGTCGCCCAGTTGTTTGCAACCAAGAGATCGCCTGTGTCACCTACGATCGCCTTGCGGATGAAGTCCCCGAAGGTGCCACCATTCTCCTCGATGATGGACGAGTGGAAATGTTCGTGGACAAAGTTGACCGTAAATCCGGTAATCTCCATTGCCGAGTCGTGGTTGGTGGCGTACTTTCCAACCACAAAGGGGTAAATTTTCCCGGAGTTTACCTTTCGATTAAAGCCCTAACGGAAAAAGACCGCGAGGACTTACTTTTCGGTCTTGACCAAGGTGTAGACTGGGTGGCCATGAGTTTTGTCCGCAACCCCCAAGACATCTTGGAAATCAAAGAGTTTATCTCTAGTGCCGATAAGAATGTCCCGGTGATTGCCAAAATTGAAAAGCATGAAGCGGTAGAGCAAATGGAAGCCATTCTCTCTCTATGTGATGGGGTGATGGTGGCTCGCGGTGACTTAGGGGTAGAAATTCCCGCTGAAGAAGTGCCGATTGTCCAAAAACGGTTAATTACCACCTGTAACCGTCTGGGAATTCCCGTGATTACCGCCACTCAAATGCTTGATAGCATGGTCAGCAGCCCCCGCGCTACCCGTGCGGAAATCTCTGATGTGGCCAACGCTATTCTGGATGGAACCGATGCGGTGATGCTTTCTAATGAAACAGCGGTGGGGAAATATCCCGTGGAAGCGGTGGAAACAATGGCCCGGATTGCTTGTCGCATTGAACGGGACCAGGCGATCGGTAAAATCACCACCCAAGACACCGGGTTATCCATTCCTAATGCCATCAGTCAAGCGGTCGGGAAAATTGCCCAACAACTTCATGCAGCGGCAATTATGACCATGACCAAATCTGGGGCAACGGCTCGGAATGTCTCCAAGTTTCGCCCTCAAACCCCGATTTTGGCGATCACCCCCCATGTCCATGTGGCGCGTCAACTTCAGTTAGTTTGGGGTGTCAAACCTTTGTTAGTGTTGGATTTACCCTCCACCGGCCAAACTTTTCAAGCGGCGATTAACGTTGCCCTGGAAAACGAATTCCTCAGCGAAGGGGATTTAGTGGTAATGACAGCGGGTACTTTGCAAGGGATGTCGGGATCTACTGACTTAATCAAAGTAGAAGTAGTGACCTCGGTACTCGGTAAGGGAATCGGTTTGGGTCAAGGGTCGATTAGTGGTCGTGCTAGAGTCGCCGCTCGCGCCGTGGAAGTCGCCAATTTTAATCCTGGAGAAATTCTAGTTGCTTCTCATACCAGTGCTGATTATATTGAAGCGATTAGAAAAGCAGCCGGAGTCATTACCGAAGACGAGAGTCTCACCAGCCATGCCGCCGTCATTGGTCTGCGCTTAGGTATTCCCGTAATGGTAGGCGTGAAAAATGCCACGAAAAAGATTCGCGAAGGATCGATTCTGACGATGGATCTAGAGCGGGGTTTAGTCTATTCCGGTGCCACGGGTGGCAGTCCGAGTAATACCATTCTGACTCCTTAATTCTGCTTTCTGAAAAACTCGGTTTCCCTGAATCATACCTTCGCCAATGATAAAATTGCCTCCGTTGTCCGTTGGCTTGGGATCAGGTAATCCTCTGTAAAAAATGGCGAAGGTATGGTCTGAAGAAACCACCAATTTTACTTGCTGGCCGAGCGACAGGTTGATGCAGAACGTGAGGCGGCGCGTAAGCTTGCAGTGATTCAAGGTGAATTGTGGCGAAGGAATGGTGACAAATATTTCAGCTAAACCATAAGGCAAAACTGCCAATATTATCGACTATTCAAGGACTGTTCAAGATGACTATAGTCCGTTGAAATAACAGCGGATCAAGGAAAAGCTTTGAACATAGATCTTGATAGATTAAATTTATTCTACCATTGATTTGAACGGGGCAGAGATTACCTTAGATAGTCAAGTGGGGGTCGGTACAACCTTTACAGTGACAATTCCCTTGCCAATTGCTTCGGAGTTACATACAACCCTGGTTGACTGACGAGCGGGAAACCCTGATTTGGCAATTTTAGGGCGGGCTGGCGCCTTTGGTGAAGTGCCAAAATTTGCTTGCGGGCGGAATGTAAAGTAATGTAAAGTAATGTTAACTATGAGTCAATACTCGATGGGTGAATATGAAAATTGACCAGATTGAAATTGCTTTAAATAGTCCGGACTCCCAAGAACGCCTCAGAGCCCTAACCGCTCTAAGAAACTATGAGCCAGACGTGGTAGTACCCCTGCTCAAAACCAAGCTTAACGATCCAGAATTTATTGTGCGCTCATTTGTGGCGATGGGTTTAGGTCAGAAACAAAGACCTGATGCGTTTGCCGCTTTATTGGATTTAATGCAAAATGACAGTGACTATAATGTGCGTGCTGAAGCTGCCAATTCCTTGGCTATGTACGGCCCCTCAGCCCTGCCTTATTTAATCGAGGTATTTGAGCAAGACCAAAATTGGTTGATTCGTCGAAGTATTTTGGCAGCGGTGATGGATATGGAAGAACCGAATGCGCTGTGGCAAATTTGTCTTGCCGGTTTAGCGGGAAGTGATGCCACAGTTCAGGAGGCTTCCGTCGAGGCATTAGGATTGTTGGCGAATTCTGTGAAGGCGCCAGAGGCTTTGGAGAAGTTGCTGTCACTTTGTGGTCACGATTCCTGGAGAATACGTTATTCTGTCGCTAAGGCTTTAAGACCATTCAAAGATATTCAGGCGAAAGTTGCTCTGGGTCAATTGAGGCTGGATCAAGATCATCGGGTTGTGGCAGCGGCAATGGAAGCTTTGTTATAAAGCTGTGCTAGTTTTTTGCTTTCTCGGTTTTTGACCATCAATTAAATATATTTAATTTCAATATTCTGTTGGTTTGGGTGGAATTATCCGCCTTTTTTTTGCTTGAATGGTTTTGGCTCAATGATTAAAATATAGTTTATAGTTATGCCAATAAAAAATTTGCCACAATTCCAAAGTTTATTTGGGCGAAAAAAACGCCGCGCCTCTACGTCCTTTTCGCCCCTGATGTTTGTTGGTCTCAAGCACCTGTGAAAAAAAGAGGCAAAAAATGCTATTATATATTTTAACTAAAAATAATCTGATTTTCTTTGATTTCTGGTTGAGCATTAATTGGCTGAACTATTTTGGCAATAATTTGTTTGATTAGTCAGATTTTTATAATAAAATTGCTGAAATTTATGGGCGAAATTTTGATAACTTTATATTTGATAAATTGGCGCTGCGCCATCCGCTCGCTGAAGGCAGAGTTTTGGTGATAAATGCGGATAAATGCGGATAAATTCTGAGCAATGGGGAGCAATTTTTATAGGCTATTTTTATAGGCTGATTATCGGACTTTTTGCTCAAATAACCCATCCCCACAATAAAGACAGCCCGGTTAAAAAACCTAGCTGTCTTTTCTATCAACTTTGCTGGTACTTCAATGGTTTTAGCGGGTTGTTGATTTCTGATTGACCCGCGATCGCCTGTTTGACCTAAATCGCCTTCGATCTTCCTCGCCTTCGGTGTGATGACTGCCCTACCCCGCTGGTGCATTTTGATTGGCTGGTGTGCTATTGGGTAATTCCAAACAATAGCCAGCACCGTACACAGTCTTAATATAGCGAGGATGGCGAGGATCTTTCTCCAACTTGGTTCTCAAATGGCGGATATGTACCCGGATGGTTTCAATATCGTCATCGGGATCGTAGCCCCAGACTTCTTTGAGAATTTCACTGGGAGAGACGGTTTGACCATGCCTTTGTAACAGGCAATGTAATAATTCAAACTCCAAGTGAGTCAGCTTCACGGTTTTGGTAAACCAGATGGCTTCAAATCTTTCGGGGACTAAGGTCAATGGACCGTAGCTCAGAATTTCTGCGTGTTTGGCCGCTTCTGGGATGCGATCGGTTCTTCGCAACAAGGCCCTAACTCTGGCTAACAGTTCCTCAACTTCAAAGGGCTTGGTTAAGTAGTCATCCGCACCCGCATTGAAGCCTTCCACTTTATCTTGGGTTTGACCTAAAGCCGTCAACATTAACACGGGAATGTTTCCTGTACGTTCATCCCGTCGCAGACGTTGACATACAGTAAATCCATCGACCCTAGGTAGCATCAGATCGAGGACGATCAAGTCCGGCATGATTTGGAGAGCTAAGGCTTGTCCTTTAATGCCATCTTCGGCTTGATCGACTTCGTATCCTGCCATTTCGAGATTGACAGCCACTAATTCTGAGATTGCCGGGTCATCGTCGATGACAAGTATCCGCGCCATGATTAAACGGTTTCCACTCCAAGTTTGTAATGGTTCATTAAGAACCTGTTGCAGAACCTCAAGATTCCTTTACAAATTATAAGCATGAATTCTTGAATGTTTGCCAATGAGTGTTTGCAAAATTATTGTGATGGTTTGCCTTTGCTCTGGAATGATTTAGGATCGGCTTTTTCCCTTGATTCCTTTGTTCCGTAGAGAAATATTTTCGGTTTTAGTATGGTTTGATGGTTAATTTTGGCTGCCGTCTCCCGGAAATTCCTGCCGGTTCTCCTGCTAATTTAGTTCAAGAAATCATAACTTATGCCCAGTTTTTCTCCTGAAAATGGCTATCCCAGTCAACGGTGATGTGGCTAAAAGCTATTGGCTAAATCTTCCGGTTTATTACAGTTTAGTAACATTTCTTTTTCCCCTTGACCCAGAGAAATTGACCTGACCGGAGTCAGATTTAACCAACCTTGAAGCGATCGCCCCCCTTGTTGAATAAACGCTTCTAAAGATTCACGCGCTTTTTTTCGGTAAAATCCACACATCGGTTCCCACCTTTCTCCCGACCGGGGAACTAAAGCCAGAATTTCCGGCGGTAAAGTGGCTAATTCTTGTTGCCACTGTTGCAGGATGCTACTTTGCAATTTGGGCAGATCGCAAGCGAGTAATAAAATCCACTCGGCATTTATTTCCGCAAGTCCTTGGCATAAGGCAATTAACGGGCCGTTGCCTGGGTTTGATTCTAAAAGCCATTGATAGTCCCCGGTAATTTGGCTTTGATAGCGATCGGGCCAGGGAGTGAGGAGATAAACTGAGTCACAACAATCTTGGGCTGCTTGACAAACCCGCTGTAACATGGGTTGACCATGCCACAAGATTAAGGCTTTGTCCGTTCCCATGCGAGAACTTTTGCCCCCAGCCAGCACCAGGGCTACGAGAAATGGGGGATGAATCAAATTGCGATCGCCGCACATACTCTCTATCACCTCTGTGTCTCTGTAGTTGATTTTTTTACCACAGAGACACAGAGAACACAAAGTAAATACACAAAGTAAGTTTTACCCCTGGTGCCAAGTACCATGAAATCCCATCGGCACTATTTCTGGTAGGGCTAAACGACAAACCGGGTTTTCATCCAGGCGATCGCTGTCAAAAATCCAGACCTCGCTTTTGCCCCGATCTTGGCCATGATCGTTGCCATCAAAGACTACGACGATCAGCCAACCCTGTTGCGGATTTTCGGGATGGGATATATACAGTGGTTCTGTGGGATAGCGATTTGCCCCTAAGTCCGCTGCGGTGAGGGTTTTGGTCTGATGGTCATAGCGGGCGATCGCGCCTAAAAGTTCCTCCCCAATATTCACATCTTCTCGATGTAAAGATAAATAGGTAAACCGGGCCGGTTGTCCCACCGCTGCCGGTGCCACCGAGGGAAATTCGCAAGCCCTTTCTACCAGAGGTTCTTGGTCAAGCACTACTGCCGTTTTTGGGTCTAAATAAATCCGCCAGAGGGTACCTTTGGCTACGGTTTGCGTCTGACCCGTGGCAACTTCTTTCAGATATTGATTGGTGGAAAAGTCCGCATATTTGACCAGATCCACGACCAGATTTCCCCGTTCGTCCTGGTATCCATTGCTAAAATGCCACTGAAACCACGGATCAGTTTGATTGCCGCTGACCACTTCCAAGGTATCCCGGCTGATGATTAAAACTTGGGTTCCCAAGGATGGTCGCCACCTTAGGGCATCACTATAGCTTTTTAAGTGAAACAGGGCGGAAAATATTTGCAACCGAACAGGGGAAATGAAAAAAACTAAATATTCACCCGCGAGTACAAAGTCGTGAATTAAGGGGACTCCATCGATTTCCACGGTGGAATGTTTTTGGATTTTGCCAGTGCGATCGCATATATAAAGATGTAATCGGGAATTTTTGCCCGGTGTCAGCCCAAAATTATAAATATTCCCCGTCAAGGGATCGCGCTTCGGGTGCGCGGAAAAAGTCCATCCCCTTTTTAGTCCCCCTAAGTCATCTGTCCCCCAAGTTTCTAGGGTTTGTAAATCCAAAGCGTAGGGATATCCCCCTTCCCAAAGGGCTAACAATTTATCCGGCAGGGCTAAAACCGACGTATTGGCGGCATTTTTGACACTCTTGGTCAAGCGTTGCCAGATAGAACCGGGGGGCATCATGCCATAACCGGCAAACAAAAACTCTCCAGCGGCTTCTTCTTCCTGATAACCGGCAGTTTGCACATATCGGTAAGAGGCTTGCGCCCCAGCATCGGTAAAATGTACCGCCAACACTGCCCCATCCCCATCAAACCAATGGCCTACTTTCACCCCGTTTCGTTCTAAACGGGCTGGCCCATTTCTATACAAAGACCCGCGTAACCCAGGGGGCAACTCCCCAAAAATCACTGGCAACGTCACCGCCGTAAACTCCGTGGCGGGTCGTTCCAGGGCTTTTGACCAGCTTTTTAATGTCGGCAACGGATTCAACCTCACAATTTCCTGGCAACTTAATTATTTTATGGCCAGCGCGCCTGATTTCCCCCAGGAATCCCCGTAATTCTTTTATGGTTTCACTGGTTTTTGCCAAAATAACTTTGCTAAAATAACTTATGTTGTACTACTTAGATTCATTTAGTCTTTGACTCAATCCATAGAAATATCCAGTATAGATACTCTTGCACAAGAGCTTGCAGCGATCCAACAAACTGGATCTAAACGAATTGCTATCTTAGGATCGCGTCATGTGCCGATTACTCATCAAAACTTAATTGAGTTGATGAGTTATGCCCTGGTTTTGGGCGGAAATCGAGTGATGACATCGGGATCCACTGGCACCAACGCCGCGGCGATCAAAGGGGCCATGCGAGCCGATCCCAATATGCTGACGGTTGTTCTACCGCAAACCCTGGAGCGGCAACCCCGTGAATCCCGCGAACAGCTTTCCCGCGTGATCCATTTGGTGGAAAATTCCGGCAACGATCATTTATCTCTGGGGGAAGCAAGCATTATATGTAATCGACAGATTATTTCTCGCTGTCAGCAACTTATCTGTTTTGCTTTTCACGACAGCAAAACCCTTTTGCAAACTTGTCAAGAAGCTGAGGAACAACGCCGTCTGGTTACGTTGTTTTATTTTGATTAAAACCGGGTTCTCGAACCTTTTGCTTCCTTTGCTATTCGATTTTTGCTATGGGAAATTAAAGCAAAAAATTTCCCTTTCTCTGACCGCGGTGGTGAAGCATTTTCTATTTCTTGACTGGGCTAAGTGTTCAGAGCTCGTCCCCTCGAAGGCGATCGCCGCTTCGTTGGCCGATCGCATTCTAGCATATAATTCGCGCTGGCTGAATTCTTACTCCCTCAAAACATGGTTTTTACCTATATAGGGGCTATATAGGGGAAAATTTCCAATTCATATCATTTCACCTCATGCCCACTACCCATCAATACCCCCTGGCTGGAGGAAATCCGTTTTCTCTATCTCCGGGGGGTATTTGTTACCAGTTTTCTTATCGATGGCAATACTCACAACATGGTTGGTTAATTGTAAAATTTCATCCCTGGTTTTTCCCTGGCGAATTCCCTGGCGAAAAAATTGCCAAGCATCCGGAGGGTTAGCACTATAAATTTTAACCAGAAATTCAACTATGGGTTCAATTTGAGTTTTTGGCATTGGACTAGGTTTAGTAGGTGGTAATAAAACCGGGCTTCTGTTGTCAATAACCAGGAAAAGGTAAGTATAAAAAAACTAGGTTTATCGTCTGATGACAAGCTAAAAATCAAAAGGTGATTTAGGCTGATTTTGAGATTTTTCGGGATTGTAAACGGGTTTAATCGGGTAAGGAATGGTAATTCCTTCAAGTTGATACCGCTTAAATAGCTTTTTAATAAATTCATGTCTAACCAGCAGATGATCAATAAATTCTTTGACTTTCATATAAACCGTAAAATTAATACTAAAATAGCCAAAAGTATGATAGCGTATAAATGGTTTAAAGTCAGCAACGCCTCCGGGAACATCTCGCATAATTTCTTTGGCAACTTCCAGAGTCACTCTTTCCACTTTCTCCAAATCGCTATCATAACTAACCCCTACTTCCACTAAAATCATCATACTCTTTTCCGGAAGATGATAATTTTTAAAAGTAGAAGCAACTAGATTAGCGTTGGGAACAATAATTAAATTATTCGGATATTCTCGAATTGTAGTATGTCGCCAAGTCACATCAGTGACATATCCTTCTTCTCCGGTTTCCAGTTTAACATAATCTCCGGGATTGACTTGGCGAGACATGATTAAATTAATTCCACAAAAAAGATTTGATAGGGTACTTTGTAAAGCTAAACCTACAGAAATACCCCCAACTCCTAATGCGGTAAGTAATGGGGTAATGGAAATTCCCAGGGATTGCAGGATGATTAAGAAGCCAATGATAAAAATTAACAGTCTAGTAAGGTTTTCAAATAAAGATGTTAATGGTAAAAAACCTTCTGATGTTTGACTGTAAAGACGAATAAAACCAATAGCTAGTTTAGAAAAAAATAGGGTAAGATAACCTAAAATAACAATCAAAATTAATTGGGATAAAAATGACTGCCATTTAGGACCAAGAGAGCTACTAATCAGGGCGGCATAAATCCCGGACACAAAGAAAACTAAAAAAGGAATGCCGCGAACTGAGTCCGTTAATAACCGGTTAAAGGTGACGCCCCGTTGAATCAGGATTTTTTTGACTTCACTGACAATTCTTTTTTCAAAGATTAAGCCACCAACAAAACCGGCGAGGATTAATCCAATTGGCACTAATAATTTAATTAATATTGTACTGGAGATCATGGGAGTTTTTTTGGGGTTCAGGGTATAGGGTTTGGTGCAGAGAAGCGGACGGGGTAGGGGGGTAGGGGGGCTTTCGGGGTAGGGGGGCTTTCGGGGTAGGGGGGCTTTCGGGGCAGGGTCATCTCCCCCGCACCTCCCGCACCCCTAGGCTTACTGTTATAATGTAACGATTATTGCCAAGACAAAGACAGTGGTGGCCAGAAACGAGGTACTACAAGTTCGCCTAACTGGACAGGAAAAAGAGCGTCTACAAGCAGAAGCTGAACGACGCGAGGTTTCTATGTCGGAAGTGATTCGCGACTATATTAAGAGATTGCCAAAAATTCAGAAAAAGTCCTAATATTGCTTAAGATTGCTTAAGATTGCTTAAGATTGCTTATTCTTGTCTTTCTTCCAGGTCAGGGATGGAGTTTGGGTAAATTTTTTGGCTTAAATCTAAGGTAAGCATACTAAGGTAAGCATAAATTTTAGCCGGTTCTAGCCCGCTCACTCTTACTTTACGAGAACTCACTAACATTGCCAGAGATATTGGCCAATATTGTTGTTACTGCTTAGGAAATTGATATGTCTAAACCAAAAGTTGCCCCTTATGGATCATGGAAATCTCCCATTACCTCGGATCTGATTGTCGCTGGCTCCGTGGGTCTGGGAGGGATTACTTGGGACGGTGCAGATATTTATTGGTTGGAGATGCGCCCTGCGGAAGGGGGACGGAATGTGATCGTGCGTCGGACTCCTGATGGCAGTACCGCCGACTGTACGCCAAAGGAGTTTAATGTTCGCACCAGAGTGCATGAGTATGGTGGCGGTTCGTTTGCGATCGCCGATGGGACGATTTACTTTTCTAATTTTACCGATCAACGGATCTATCGCCAAACTCTGGACGGTCAACCGGAACCCATCACCCCAGAAGGACCGATGCGTTATGCCGATTATATCTTAGATCGAGAAAGGAGGCGTTTGATTGGCGTCCGGGAAGACCATCGGGGCGAAGGGGAACCAATTAACACTATCGTCAGCATTGATCTACATAATTCGGAAGATATCCAAGTTTTAGTTTCTGGCAATGATTTTTACTCTAATCCCCGCCTCAGTCCCGACGGAAAACAACTTTGTTGGTTGACTTGGAATCATCCGAATATGCCTTGGAATGGGACGGAATTATGGGTCGCCCCTGTCCGTAGGGACGGCTCTCTAGGTGAGGCTGAATTAATCGATGGTGGGTCGAATATTTCTATTTTTCAGCCAGAATGGTCGGAGGATGGGTCGTTATATTTTGTCTCTGACCGCACCGGTTGGTGGAATATTTATAAATTCCAGCAAGAAACGGAGATGCCCCTGTGTGAAATGGCCGCCGAATTTGGCTTACCCCAGTGGGTTTTTGGGATGTACACTTATGCTTTAGCATCGCCAAATGAAATCATTTGCACTTATGCTCAAAACGGAATTAATTATCTGGCGAAGTTAAGCACTAAAACAGGCAAGCTGGAACCGATTGATACCCCCTATACTTCTATGTCGGGGCCGAAAGTTTCTGGGAATCAAGTGTTATTAATTGCTGGTTCGGCGACCACCCCGAATTCGGTGGTTTTGCTGAATTTAAATAGTGGCGAATTCCAGGTTCTTCGCAAGTCTTCCCAGTTAGAAATTGATCCCGGTTATTTGTCGGAACCGCAGTCAGTGGAATTTCCTACGGCACATGAACTCAGCGCTTATGGAATTTTTTATCCGCCGAAAAATCGGGATTATCAAGCTCCAGAAGGGGAGTTGCCTCCGTTGCTGGTGAAAAGTCACGGCGGTCCGACCGCAGCAGCTGATAGCAGTTTGAATTTACGCATCCAATATTGGACTTCGCGGGGGTTTGCGGTGTTGGATGTGAATTATGGCGGCAGTACCGGGTATGGTCGTCAATATCGCGATCGCCTCAAGGGTCAATGGGGTGTGGTTGATGTGGATGACTGTGTGAATGGTGCAGCTTATTTAGCTGAACATGGGTTAGTGGACGGAAATCGGTTGGCGATCGCCGGAGGAAGTGCGGGAGGTTATACTACCCTTTGCGCCCTGACTTTCCGCGATCGTTTTAAAGCCGGAGCTAGTTATTATGGAGTGAGTGATTTAGAGGCTTTGGTTAGAGACACCCATAAGTTTGAGTCCCGCTACCTGGATTATCTCGTTGGACCTTATCCAGAGAAGCAAGAATTGTACCGTCAGCGATCGCCCATTCACTATTGCGATCGGCTGTCTTGTCCCGTCATATTTTTTCAGGGATTGGAAGATAAAATTGTGCCCCCGAATCAAGCAGAAATGATGGTTAATGCCCTGAAAGCCAAAGGCTTACCTGTCGCCTATATTACCTATGAAGGAGAACAACATGGGTTTCGTCGGGCAGAAAATATCATCCGCACTATTGACGGAGAATTTTATTTTTACGCCAAAGTTTTTGGCTTTGAACCCGCAGAAGATTTAGAACCTATCCCGATTGAAAATTTGTAGCATCTTGAGCGCATCTGTAGTCTATTCCCGATATTTAATCCCAGGGGTTTTATGGAAATTAAAAAACTTTACCGCAGCCGCCATGATAAAGCGATCGCGGGTATTTGTGTTGGATTAGGAAAATATTTTAGCATCGATCCGGTGATTATTCGGCTAGGTTTTATATTTTTAGCCTTAGCTGGTGGTCCTGGAGTCATCATTTATGTGATTATGTGGGTAGTCGTACCGGAAGAACCCTAAAAAATCACTCTCACCTCTGATTGCTTAACCAGGACTGAAGCACTAAATTTATCGGTAGTTAGTGCTTCAGCCCTTTTTAATTAGCCTCTGACCGTTAAAAACTTTAATCATTAGATTTATAGTAATTTCAGTTGTTGTTGAAACAATGGAGCGAGGGCGCAATGCTTGCGCCCCTACATAATTGTATTAATCTTAATTGAAATAACTATAGTAATTAGATTTAATAATTTAGAGAATATGTGAGATAATCCCAGATAACATCGATTAAAGTCGATAAAACTTATTTTGTCTTGAGCTAAAAAATCTTATCATGGTAGAATTAATCGGTTGGATTGCTTTATTTGTCGTCAGTTTAGCAGTATTGGTCAAATCATCAGATTTTTTTACCGAGGCGGCGGAATCTCTAGGTATTTATATCGGACTTCCTCGGTTTATTGTGGGTGTGACTATTGTTTCGATCGGCACATCTTTACCAGAATTAGTTTCATCGATATTTGCCATGCTGGACAATTCTTCAGAAATTATCTTAGGCAATGTCGTTGGTTCTAATATCGCCAATATTTTCTTGGTCTTGGGCTGTGCAGCAGTTATTAGTCAAAGACTCAGTATTACTTACGATTTAATTAATGTAGATTTACCGCTGTTTGTGGGCACGGGTTTTTTCCTGGCTTTAACGGTGTGGGATTTTAACTTTTCCAAAGGAGAAGCGATTCTCGGTTTAATTGCTTATGGAATTTATCTATTTTATACTATTAGCATTGCTCGAAAAGAAAGTGAAGATATCGAGCACGAGAAGGGAAACGAGGCAGACCTAGAACTAGATATTTCATCAGAGAAAAAATTTCCCCTTAAAGATTTAATCATTTTAATCCTCAGTTCATCTCGATTATTTATCGGCGCTAAATATACGATTGATGCGGTAGTTCAAATTTCAGAAATATTAAATATTGGGACGGAAATTATTGCGGTGACAGCAGTAGCCATAGGAACTTCTTTACCCGAATTAATTGTGACGATATCCCTGGCAGCTAAAGAAAACCCAGAAGCGGCGATCGGTAATGTGCTGGGTTCAAATATTTTTAACACTTTTATGGTCATGGGCATTCCCGGATTAATGGGAAATATAACTATTCCCGAAACGATGCTGCAACAAGCATTACCCTTAATGGTGGTGGCAACGATTATGTTTGTGTTCGCCACGCAAGATAAACAAGTAACTAAGTGGGAAGGCTTGCTTTTCTTTATATTTTATACTTGGTTTATCGGTCAACTGTTTCACTTTATTTAACCACATCAGCCAAGATATTCATCATCGTCAGCATCGTCAGCCTATGTTATACCGTTCACAAAATGCAAATATGCAACAATAAGTATTTGTATTGTAGGTAATATTGTAGGGTGGGCAAAAGTCCAGCATCATATAGTGCATCATATAGTGCAAAAATTATGGCAAAAAAACAAAAATTTCCTTATCTTGTGGGTTCCAAGTGGACTTCTACCAAAAGGACTTGGGGTTGGCGACATTTCCAAGTGGTGAATCGCAAAAATGAAGGCAAATGGGTATTTGCGGAAATGGTTGCTTCTTGCGATGAGGGAGTGCGTTTCTGGTTAAATGCCAACCAACTAAAAGACCGTTCTCTCTGGCAACCGGGTTGGCAGTCTTTAGCAGAAATGGCGGAACCGGAAGAGGAAAATTACTTTCAGAGTCTTGATTAAGTCCTGAAAAGTTTATTTTTCTCCCAGGACAAATCAATCTGCATAATAAATCTGCATAATATTAGTATGCTTGATTATTATGCTTGATTTGTCCAATTGTCAAAATTACAAATCAGTGCTATATTATCTATAGTATATTCTACTATAGTATATGAGTAGTATATGAGTATATGGTATATTCAAACTGTTTGTTAGATTACTAAGTCTTTTAACATTATGACTCTAATTGGCAATATCATCTGGTTAATCTTTGGCGGTTTCTTAACAGGCTTAGGCTACATTCTCGGTGGTCTGAGCATTTGCCTGACGATTATTGGTATTCCCTTTGGCATCCAATCAATTAAAATTGGCTTTGCCGCTATGACCCCGTTTGGTAAAAAAATTGTGGAAAGCGAAAATGCCAATAATACCCTGCAAACCATTTTTAACATTATTTGGATTTTCTTGTTTGGTTGGGGAATTGCGATCGCGCATCTGGTATCTGCCCTAATTCTGGCGATTACCATTATTGGCTTACCCTTTGCCAAACAACATATCAAATTAGTCAACTTGGCCTTATTCCCCTTTGGTCGAGAATTAAAATAAGCTGACATAATTGGGATGGGTAATCTTCAAGACAAAAAAACGGTTACTGGGGAAATATTACGGTAATAATGATTCGTTTAGCCAGCAAAATTGAAGCTATTTTATATCTGAAAGGTCAGCCATTATCCCTGGAAAAAATTGCTGAATTTGCCAAGTGTGAAAAATCTGATGCGGAAGCGGCGTTAATTGAACTAATTGATGATTATGCCCGTCGAGATAGTGCCTTAGAAGTGGTGGAAACAGACAAAGGTTATGGGCTGCAATTGCGGGAAACTTTTCAAGGGTTGGTGAGTGAATTAATTCCCGCCGAATTGGGGGTCGGAGCCCTGAGAACTCTGGCGGTGATTGCCCTGAAAAACCCGATTAGTCAAACCGAATTAGTCGATTTACGCGGTTCGGGGGCTTATCAGCACGTGCAAGAGTTGGTCGAACAAAATTTTGTTCGCAAACGCCGTCAGTCTGATGGGCGTTCTTATTGGTTGCACGTGACGAATAAATTCCACCAATACTTTCAGGTGGATAAGTTGCCCAAGCAGTTAGAATTGTCTTTGAAAAATTTGCCCAAAGATGAGGCGGAAACCCCGGAGGAAACCGAGGATCAGAAAAAGGTAGAGGAATAAAGAAACCATTCCCGGATTTGGTGGGTTACGGCGGAGCCAAATATGGGGATGTTTTCCGCTAAATTGTCGCCGCCTAACCCTCCCTACCAATAATTTCGATGAAATATTTGATAAATCCAGGAGCCGAAACAAATCCCTAAAGAAATTGTAGTTAGTCTAAGGATAAAAGTTGTGAAGTCAAGCTGATTATTTTTATAACAAGATATCGGAAATCAGCAGAGAAGACAGGAGTCGCAAAAAAGACAAAAAAGGTTCTGACCCTGAGCGATTTGTTTTTAAGATTTTTGGCAGTAGGGATTAATACATAGACTCATAACATAGACTCATAGGAATGACTGTGCTATTTTAGTAGTTTAGTAGTTTTTCCCTGATTCTGAAAACCCGCTTTCTGAGTCGAGGAAAGCCGGTTCAATTATCTCAAATTCCACGGCTTCGTACAAGTCCAAAAAAGGAATTTCTAAGGCAACAGCAGTCATGGCTAAGACGGCATCTGGCCCGGTGTACTCCGTCAAAAGCCATTGATTTTCCGCAGTTTTTGCATATTTTTCTACATAATAGTTATATTGGTCAATTAAAATATATTCTCGAAGTTCAGGAATTGAGCGATAATAATAAAATTTATCGCCTTTATCGTAATTGCGAGTAGATTCGGAAAGTACCTCGATAATGACCAGAGGATTAGTGACAGTAGTTTTCCCCGTCCCTTCATATACAGGTTTCCCTTCAATGATCATTACGTCAGGATAGACGTATCGTCGATGTCGCGGCAGTCCCAATCTTACGTCACCAATAAATATGTTGTAATTTTGCCGCTTCATCGCCCACTTAAAATAAGCGTAAAAATTACCTGCAATCTGATTATGGTTGGTAGTGCCGCCGGTCATTGGGATGATTTCTCCATCGTGGTACTCGCTTTTGAATTCTGCTGTTGCTTCTAAGGCTAGATATTCTTCTGGGGTATAGTACCGTTTTTTTATTTCTGTTTGAGCTATCATCACCGCCTCCAAGAATTATTTAGATGATAGATATATGATAGATAGTTTAGCAACCAAAAACCCGGTTGCTTCAGATTGTTTGAGTAAGAATGCAAATAAAGTGAGAAATCCGGTTTCTGCCCATAAAAAATAGACAAGAATGCTTTCATAAATATCTTGATCCCTCCAACCCCCTTTCCCAAGGGGGGCTTTTTCTAATGAACTGTGTCACGAATTCTCGACGATCGCGATCGCTTGTATCTGTTTCAGAGATTCAATTTGAGGTAGGGTGAGAAGAAATCCGATCGCCCAGGTAGGGCAGGAGAATCGATCGTGCAGGCATTAAAAGGACGTGATTTTTTAAGTTTGCTGGATTTAAGCCCAGCAGAACTGGCAGAGTTGCTGGAATTGGCGGCTAACATGAAGTCGGGCAAAGTGACTGCCCGATGCGAAAAAATCCTGGGATTGTTGTTTTCCAAGGCATCCACCCGTACGCGGGTCAGCTTTTCGGCGGCAATGTACCAACTGGGGGGTCAAGTGATGGATCTCAACCCGATGGTGACACAGGTGAGTCGGGGGGAACCTTTGCCGGATACGGCGAGAGTTTTAGACCGCTATTTAGATGTGTTGGCTATCCGCACTTTTGCCCAAGCGGATTTGGAAACTTACGCCAAATATGCCAAAATTCCGGTGATTAACGCTCTGACTGATTGGGCTCACCCTTGTCAAGCGTTGGCGGATTTAATGACGATTAAGGAATGCTTTGGGCAATTTAGCGGGGTGACGGTGAGTTATTTCGGTGATGGGAATAATGTAGCCCATTCGTTGATGTTGGGTTGCGCCATGGTGGGCATGAATGTGAGAGTGGCGACTCCCCCAGATTATCAGCCCAATGTGGAAGTGGTGAGCAAGGCGAAGGCTTTTGCGGGCGATCGCTCGGAAGTGGTTGTGACTACTGATGCGATCGCTGCTGCCAAAGGGGCTCATGTGCTTTATACTGATGTTTGGGCTAGTATGGGGCAAGAGGCAGAAGCGGATAGTCGTATTCCCGTGTTCCAACCCTATCAAATTAATTCAGAACTATTAAAGTATGCTGATCCAGAGGCAATCGTCTTGCATTGTTTGCCTGCCCACCGCGGGGAAGAAATTACCGATGCAGTAATTGAGGGCGATCGATCCCGCGTTTGGGATCAAGCAGAAAACCGGATGCACGCCCAAAAAGCTTTGTTAGCCAGTGTTCTCGGTGCGACATTTGAGGGTTAAGATATTTTGTTATTGGTTGTTGGTTAGTGGTGATAGGGGTTCTCGATCGCTGTCAAATAAATTTCTAACAAATAACCAGTAACTTCTTAACTATTATCTGACTTTCAACCACTGACTATGGCTATCTTCCGTCAATATGTTGCCCCCTTTTTCATTTTGCTGGTATTTTTGTTTACCCTGGTGGTAGTCAGTGCCCGGATCTGGTTGCCGTCGGATATGATTGCCCCAGCCCCCGTTGATGAGGAAACCGTGGAAAAACAAGCGCTTTTTCCGGCTTCGGAAAGACTGTCTGTGTTGATTAAAGGTTTACCGGATTTTCCGGGTATGGCGGGAAATTCATAAGTTGCCGAACATGATTTCGTCAATGATTTTCATAGTCTGATTTCATGGTCTGATTTCATAGTCCGATTCTATAGTTTGATTTTGATGTTTATTTTCCGGAATGCCCGTGTCTAAAATGCTGATTCCAGGCTACGAGTTGCGTGCCGGTTCGACTTTAGAACGGGCATTGTTATTAAAGTTTTTACAGCGCACTTATAAAGAAGCTTACCCCAAACAAGATTTTTCCCATTTGGCGATGACGGTGGATCAGTATTTGTCCCCAGAAACGCCGGTTTGGTGGGTGGAATTTGCCGCTAAAGATGCCGGTCGAGACTTATCGTCCAGCCGGGAGTTTTCCCCTTTTTCTCCAGTTTTGCCCGTGGGTTGTTTGTGGGTGGGGAATGTGATCGACCAGGTGAAGGGCGATCGCCATAGTCATATTTTTATGGTGTATGTTGCCCCAAAACATCGTCGTCAAGGTATCGGGGCGGCGTTAGTTCAGCAGGCAGAAACTTGGGCAAGAGAAAGGGGCGATCGCCAGATTACTTTACAAGTATTTCTTGATAACCAACCTGCCTTAAATTTATATCAAAAAATGGGTTATCAGCCTTATTCTTTAATGATGCGAAAACTTTTAATTTAATCTTTTTTCTCTGGTTTTTAATAGATAGAAAAGATTTTTATCGCTGAGAAATTAATCGCTGATAAGCCTGATTAAAATCATCATTAGTAATAGAAATTTCCTCTGGATTAATGATACCATTAGCGCGAGCCCGACGAATAGCCGCTAATGCCGCTTGATTACTTAATAAGGCTAAGTCGGCACCATTCCAGCCATCAGTTGTAGCCGCCCAATAGGGAAGATCCACATCAACTAAAGGCCGATTTTGGTTATGAATGGATAAAATAGCGGAACGACTTTCGCGGTCTGGTAAGTCCACTTTTAGCTGAAGGTCTAAACGCCCCGATCGCATCAATGCGGGGTCGATCGCCTCTGGTCGGTTCGTGGCGCCAATTAATAGCACATTGGGACAACCTTGCAGACCGTCTAACTCTGACAGCAGTTGTCCCACCAGGCGATCGCTCACCCCAGAGTCGCCGATGTTCATGCCTCGACTGGGGGCGATCGTATCCAACTCATCGATAAAAACCACACAGGGGGCGGCTTGCCGGGCTTTGGCGAACAATTCGCGGACCGCTTGTTCCGACGCCCCCACCCAGCGACTCAGCAATTCCGAACCGGACACCCCGATAAAATTCGCCCGTCCTTGGGAGGCGATCGCTTTTGCCAGCAGGGTTTTGCCCGTCCCCGGCGGCCCATAAAGCAAAATTCCCCGTGGGGCTTGGGCGCCCGTCCGCTGGTACAATTCGGGATAAAGGAGTTGCCCTTCCACGGACTCTTGCAAGGTTTGCTTAATTTCCGCCAGTCCGCCGATATCTTCCCAGGACACTGCCGGGGTTTCCACTTCCAGCGAGCGCAACACCGAAGGGCTGACCTCTTTCAGGGCTTGCAGAAAGTCGGTCTGAATTACGGTCATATTTTCTGGGGCTGGGGAGTCGGGAGTGGGAACCAGCCGTCGCAACGCCCCATAAGCAGCTTTTTGGCAAATCGCTTTTAGGTCGGCGCCGACAAAACCTACAGACAATGAGGCAATCTCCCCTAGGTCTACGGTGGCATCTAAGGGCATTTCTGCGGTGAGAATTTGCAGAATTTCTAACCGTCCGGCTTGGTCGGGGACGCGGAAATACACCTCGCGATCGAACCGACCAGGACGCCGCAGGGCTGGATCTAAATGGTTCGGGCGGTTTGTCGCTGCCAGGACAATGACTCCTTCTCGTTCTGCCGCAAACCCATCCATCAGTCCTAACAACTGACCCACTACCCGTTTTTCCACTTCCCCCTCTACCTTGCTGCGATCGGGAGCCAAACTATCCAATTCATCGATAAAAATTAAACAAGGTGCCGAGCGCGCCGCTTTTTCAAACAGCGATCGCAGTCGTCCTTCCGCCTCTCCATAATATTTGCCCATAATTTCCGGGCCATTAATCGCAATATAATTAATCCCCAAGCTTTCCGCCAGCGATCGGGCAGTCAAAGTCTTCCCCGTCCCTGGCGGCCCCACCATCAACACTCCACGGGGCGGTTCCAAACCCATTTGCTGCAACAACTCTGGCCGTTTCAGGGGAATTTCCAGCAGTTCGCGCAACTCCCGCACCACCTCACTCAACCCGCCCACTTTCCCCAAACCATAGGGCTTTCTCCCCTGTTCCGACGGCGGGCTCCCCTGCTCCCCCGCTCCCCCGCTCCCCGGCTGCCTGGGCGGTGGCGTCACAATCACCTCTGGTTCTGGAGTCGGGCTTGTGGCAGGGCGGCGGGGAATATTTCCTTGTCGGGGAATACTACTATAAGTATTGACTCTAACGTCTGTCACCACCTCGCCTCTTTCGATTTTTTCTTCCAAAGTTTTCGCCAATTCGATTAATTCTTCCAACCCTTTAAATAGATTATTCATCAGCTTTTCCTTAATTAAAATAAAAACCAGACAATTAGAAACCAGACAATTAGAAACCAGACCCAAAAACCGGGTTTCTTCTATACTTACCACGGTTATCTTTATTCTCCGCCACAGAAACCCGGTTTCTTTCCCCCTCCAACGCACAAACCCCAGTCTCTATGTTTGCTGCCCAAAGGAAGACTCAACTCCCTTGAGAATTTCCCATAAACCAACGCTTCCCACAAAAAAAGTATAAACCCCTGATTTCAGGGGATTTTTGCCTTGCCCTTGGGCAGAAAATCCGGCAATTATGGCTTCAATTAAGTGGCTGATTAAGGCAAATCTCTCAATAATAATCACCCACTTAAATATCTCCGGCAGAGGTCGATCTATAAAGTGGGTGATTAAATTCCATGTTTCTAAAATGATTGCTCCGCTAATTAGCAAAGTTGAAACTATTTTGATTGTTTGGCTCAAAATAGGGGCAAGCGCATTCCATCTCATTTTCGACATTACTCCTGAAAATGTTTCCGTCACCATCTTAAAACATAATCGGGACAAGTTTTGATGAGATTATGGTAAGCGATCGCCTCTCATGGTGACAGTCGTTATATATGCCGCATTTGGCGATAATTCCGAGATGGATGCTCCTGGTGCAGTCTCTCATTGGCAATATAAAACTCACGAGAAAGGGTTATTAAAGCAATAACTAGATTTCTCATGCCGCAAACCACTGAACTTTTTATCAAACGATCTTTTATTTGGGATATTTGGGACAAATTAGCAACCCCTGGGTGTTTAGCTTTCGTCATGGCCGTTGGCCTCCCAGACAACCTAGTTGACTTATTCTGATTCTATTATAATCCTCTTTTGAAAAATTTGAAAAAATTGATTGGTTCGATGGAGTTTTTGTTCCGGCTGATATCCGCGTCGTTCTCTGTATTTTTACGGTAGATAAATCAGTAAAAGGAAACCGGGCTTTTGCCAGAATTCAGGGAGATTATCTAAAATTTTCCCACCCGATTTATTACTCGTTTGTTATATGTTATTATTTATTTATGATTTATTTGCTGTAAATCATAACCAACAAACAACTATTAACAAACAAGAGCTAATACTGTTAATAAACGATTATTGATAAACATTTGTTAATAAATCATTAATAACAAACAACTACTAACATTAGCCTTTTTTCCTTCACCTCTTGACAGTGAAATAACACTAAAATGTTGGTGTAACAAAACTACACCTCAATGTACAAGCTGTGGGAAGTTGCCGGAGGTGCGATCGCTGGGGGACGGAACATCGCCTTTCGCCAAGGAGTAATTTCTCAGCATTTCTCAGCAAACCGTGGCAAAAATATTTCAAAGTATTCCCAGTATTTCAAAATATTTCAAAATTTATATCCATTAAATCCAGCGGTCGAGGCAATTCATCAAGCTGGAGTAATTATTGGGGATTTCAATGACTTAAACGCCTTAGTTAAGCAAACCGACGCCTATATTGGTTTCACCGACCAAGCAAATGCCGCATTTCAGCGTTTTGCCCAAGCCGGAATGAACCTGGTAAAATCTACTCAACCTATGGAAACTTGGCCAGGTATTGTTTTGTAAAAATATTTGTTAATCAAGTTGGGGTGCAGGCTGTAGGGGAAGCTAAAATATCAAATAGCTGCTAACTAATAACTATTAATTTTTAAGCGATAGCTAACAATTGATAGCTAGTAAACCATAATTGTTTTCCCCTAAACCCCACACCCTAAAAACATTTCACCAAAAATCCAGAATCAATCCCTGACAATTCCTCCTGATTCAACTAAAATGAATCAGTGGACATTTAGCTGTTTCCCATTCTCGGTTTCTCCTTCAAGGGTCAAATCCTGAGATATCTAGAACCATCAAACAACAATCCTATGCCGTCAGTAATTAAACCCGAAACGACCCAGATAGAACCCCTGACAATGGACGCCCCTAAACAAGGCTTACCTGTGACTATTATTACCGGATTTCTGGGCAGTGGTAAGACTACCCTTCTAAATCATATTTTAACCAACCAAACTGGGCTAAAAGTTGCTGTTTTAGTCAACGAGTTTGGGGAAATTGGCATCGACAACGAACTGATCGTCACCACGGAAAATAACATGGTGGAACTCAGCAATGGCTGTATTTGCTGCACCATTAATGATGACTTAATTAATTCGGTTTACGATATTTTAGAACTTCCGGAAAAGGTCGATTATTTGGTGGTAGAAACTACCGGGTTAGCCGATCCATTGCCGCTCGCCTTAACATTTTTAGGCACTGAACTCCGAGATTTAACTCGCTTGGATTCTATTATCACTGTAGTCGATGCGGAAAATTTCAGTCTGGATCTATTTAATAGTGAAGCCGCTTACAATCAAATTGCTTACGGTGATATTATCCTATTAAACAAATGCGATCTGGTTGAGCCCAGTCGCTTGGATGAGTTAGAAGCACGCATACGGGAAATCAAAAAAGACCCTAGGATATTGCGAACCACCCAAGCTAAAGTTTCCTTACCTTTGATTTTGAGTGTGGGTTTATTTGAGTCTGATAAATATTTTAATCCAGAAAAGGAAAAAACCCATCATCATCATCATGATCATGCTCATGACCACCATTCTGAATGCGACCATGACCACGGCCATTGCGTTCACGACCATGACCATGACCATGACCATGACCACGATCATCACCATCATTATCATTCCGATCATTTGGCAATGGATGGGTTTACTTCCCTTTCTTTCCAAAGCGCTCGCCCCCTTTCTGTCCGTAAATTCCAATATTTCTTGGATAACCAATTGCCAGAATCAGTATTTCGGGCGAAAGGTATTTTATGGTTTGATGAAAGCGATCGCCGCCATATTTTCCACCTTTGTGGCAAACGCTTCACAATGGATGACGACCAATGGCCTTATGCCCCTAAAAATCAGCTAGTTCTCATTGGTCAAAACCTCGACCATGATACCCTGCGATCGCAGCTAGAAAACTGCATTTGTCTCCCCTCAAAAACCCAGGCAAAAGGCTTTAGTAAATAATAATTAAAGGTAGCCGCCAATCGAGCAGGGGAGCTTTCGGAGCAGGGGAGCAGGGGAGAATTTTTCCCCTGATCCCCTCTGCCCCTTATCCCCGTTCCCCGTCCCCAACCAACAACAAATATGCGCGTTATCCTGCAACGAGTTAAATCATCCCAAGTCACAGTCAACGGCCAAATCATTGGTAAAATTGGCCAAGGATTAAACTTACTCGTAGGAATTGCCTCAACTGACACTGAAAAAGAACTCGAATGGATGGCGCGAAAATGTTTAGAACTACGAGTATTCCCTGACCCAGAAAAACCAGCTAGTAAATGGGATAAATCCGTATTAGAAATTAACGGAGAAATCCTAGTAGTCAGTCAATTTACCCTCTATGGAGACTGTCGCAAAGGTCGCCGTCCCTCCTTCGATATGTCCGCACCTCCAGAAATCGCCGAAAAACTTTATCATAACTTTGTCAACCGCTTAAAACAGAGTGGATTAAAAATAGAAACAGGCGAATTTGGGGCAATGATGAACGTAGAAGTTGAAAATGACGGGCCAGTTACATTATTATTAGAAAAGTAGGGTGGGCAATGCCCACCACCAGAAACCGGGTTTCTGTTGTTAAAATCACAATTATCTGTCGAATCTAAACCAGAAACCCTGTCTCTTTTTCCTGTCTTTATTATAACACAAAAACAAGAGAAAATAGTCATGGCAATTCAACTTAACACCCGCAAATTTACCATCAGCGAATATCACCATATAGCTGAAACAGGTATTTTATTAGAAGATGAGCGGATTGAATTAATTAAAGGAGAAATTATCCAAATGTCCCCCATTGGTTCTCGTCATGCTGCTTCTGTGCGCCGACTCACCCAACTTTTTTCTCAAAAGTTAGGACAAAATGCTTTAATCAGCGTTCAAAACCCGATATTTTTGGGGGATGATATATCAGAACCGCAACCGGACTTAGCCATAGTTTCCTATCGGGATGATTTTTATCTTGATGCTCATCCTCAACCCCAAGATATCTTACTATTAATCGAAATTGCTGACTCTTCCCTAACCTACGATCGCGAAGTAAAAGCACCCTTATATGCAGCAGCGGGAATCACGGAACTTTGGCTGGTAAACTTAATTGAACAGCGATTAGAAATTTATCGGCAACCGGCAGCCAATGGCTATCAAGAAATTAAATACTGCAAATACTGCCGTAAAAATGACAGCATTTCTAGCCTAGCTTTTCCCGATATTTCTCTCACCGTAGCGGAAATTTTAGGATAATACATACTACCCAGAAACCTGCTCAGAAACCGGGTTTTTTTCGGCATATTCGGCATATCACGAGTATCTCTAGGATCCAAGCAAGAAACCTGGTTTCTTGATCCTCGCGGGGTTCTTCGTGGGGGTTCAGAAACCGGGTTTCTGTGGTGAAAATTACGGTTATCTGTGAGGGACAACAAAGAAACCCGGTTTCTAAGTTCTTCGTGGGGGTTCAGAAACCGGGTTTTTGGCCTTTGGTCATGGATTTTATTTTCCGGTCTAGTCACCGCGCAGCAATTCCAGCAAACTTTTCCAGATAATCAATAATCTCTAAAATATTACGGGATTCACTGGGATGAACATTGGTTTCTTCAAGAATATGGACATGGTGGGGAAAGTTGGGTAAATCAGGAAAATGTTCCACATTATCCCACCGTTTACGAAGTTGTTGCTTGGTTGCATCCATCCATTGGTAGCGATAACTTTCTGTGATATGAGTTTGATTTTGTACAGTGAAAAATTCAACAATCTCGCAAAAGTCGCCATTTTTAAAAGTTAAGCGGGCGCGAAAATAGCCTTGATTTCCAATTACTCTTTCTTTGACAATGATAAAAGACGAAATTACCGGACTTGTTAATAGTTTAACTTTTATTGCTGTAATATAATCATCAAGCATGATTAATTTTCGGTAGATTGGAGGAGCTTAATTTGCTTTTGTAGTTCCTGCCACATTTGATAAAAAGCATTCCACTCTACAAAATCGATGTCATCTCCAAGTTTTCCCGCATGAAAGCGCTGATAAAACTCAGCCGATGACATTTGATATTTTTGCTCAAATTTTCTTAATTCCGCTTCTAATTCGGCATTTTTTTGTTCACATATAGCGAGTTCTTGCTTGATAATTTTATCCAAAGTTGTCTCAATAGCATCGTTAGTTTTGCCTTGCAGATAAAGTGTTTCTAAAATTTTTAATTTAGTGAGAATGTTAGATGACATTGTTTTTTCCTGTTGGGCGATCGGAAACCGGGTTTATTCTCAGGATATCACGAGTATCTCTGGGATGAGAAACCCGGTTTCTCGATCCTTCGTGGGGGCTCAGAAACCGGGTTTCTTTTCGGCATATCACGAGTATCTATGAGATCCAAGCAAGAAACCCGGTTTCTCGGTCCTCGCGGATAACTTCGTGGGGGTTCAGAAACCGGGTTTTTGTGGTAAAAATTACGGTTATCGGTGGGAGGCATAAAAGAAACCCGGTTTCCCGGTCTCTGCCCCTCTGCACCAAAAGCACCCCTGCACGATTGGCGGCTCCTCCGCTCCCCCGCACCCCTGGCTCAAAATAATTATCCTGACCTGCCTAGAGTTGGTTTGTACATCCTAGTAAATGTTCACGTTTCGGTAGTGAAACCACTGCCGATCGCCTGACAGTGACGGAAAACCTTCGAGTAACCAAATCAACCAAGCAAAGCAGGAGTATAAAAAAGAATATGGCCAGCAATCCCGCGCATATTAAACGCTTATTATCCAGCAAACAATGTCAAGGGGGGGATCTGCGTGATGCCCAACTGGCAGGGTTCAATCTGAGTAAGGCTGACCTCAGTGGGGCGCATCTAATCTTTGCTAATCTGAATGGGGCAAATCTGAGTCATGCCAATCTCAGCGGGGCTGATTTGAGTTTTGCTAATTTTGTCGGGTCGGATTTACAGGCAGCAAACCTAAGTGGCATTGATGCTCAAGGGGCGAATTTTTTGGGCGCTAAACTGATCCAAGCCCATTTGGGGGGTTCGGATTTGGTGTTTGCGAATTTAGTCAATAGTGATTTAACCAATGCTGACCTGAGTGGAGCCAACCTGGAAGGGGCGAACCTGATTGGGATTACTTTGAATGGCAGTAAGCTGACTGGGGCTAACTTGACTGGGGCGAATTTGGGGCAAAGCAAGCTGAGAGGCGCTAATCTAAGCAATGCTCAACTGGCCGATGCTCGGTTGGTGGATGCGGATCTGACTGATGCGGATTTGACCGGGGTAAATTTAAGAAATACTAATTTACTGAATGCGAATCTAACCGGGGCAAATTTAAGCGGAGCAGATTTGACGGGGGCGAATTTGGCTCAGGTGAAGTTGGATGGGGTGATCGGTTTATATCAATCGCCGCCGATGGAAAGACATCCGATGGGTAGTCAGGCTTCTCCCCATTATCCCCCTGGTGGACAACAGCCCGCTTATTTGAGTTTGCTTCACTCCGGGAGCGATCGCGATCGCTCCTCAAATTCACGACCACCTCATGCGCCACAACTTCAGTATTAAACCAATGCTGAATATCGATGTTAAATATTCATGTTAAAATCCATGTTAAACAACATTGTCAGACATTAATTCTGTTGATGCTTACAGTGAATTTCTTTAATCCATTAGCGATCTCATCTACAAATACGCAAGCCAAATACCAGGGACTCGCGCTTGCTCCTGTAATGCCATCCAGATTATTGTCTGACAAGCAAGCCGCTATAATACAAAGCAACCTAGGGGCAGCCGATAGGGTCAGCTTCGGCTAAAATACTAGACCCAGAGGCTTTTTTTCACAGGCTTTTTTATAAATCATGGGCAACACATTCGGACATCTTTTCAGAATTACCACGTTTGGCGAATCTCATGGCGGTGGCGTCGGCGTTGTGATTGATGGGTGTCCTCCAAGACTCGAAATTTCTGCCGCCGAAATCCAGTTTGAACTAGATCGGCGCCGTCCCGGACAAAGTAAAATCACCACCCCGCGCAAAGAAACGGATACTTGTGAAATTCTTTCGGGGGTTTTTCAGGGTAAAACCCTGGGGACACCGATCGCCATTTTGGTACGGAACCAGGACACTCGACCCCAAGACTACAGCGACATGGCGACTAAATATCGCCCCTCTCATGCGGATGCCACTTACGATGCTAAATATGGCATTAGAAACTGGCAAGGAGGGGGGCGATCTTCAGCGCGAGAAACCATTGGTCGGGTCGCTGCCGGGGCGATCGCCAAAAAAATCCTCGCCCAAGTCGCCGGGGTGGAAATTATCGGCTACGTCAAACGGATCAAAAACCTAGAAGGGGCGATCGACCCAGCCACCGTCACCCTAGAACAAGTAGAAAGCAACATCGTGCGTTGTCCTGACACGGCGATCGCCGAACAAATGATCGCCCTCATCGAAAAAACTGGCCGCGAAGGGGACTCCCTGGGCGGTGTAGTTGAATGTGTCGCCCGCAAAGTTCCCAAAGGCTTAGGTTCTCCAGTGTTTGACAAACTTGAAGCCGACCTAGCCAAAGGAGTCATGTCCCTACCTGCCTCAAAAGGCTTTGAAATTGGTTCGGGGTTTGCAGGTACCGAACTCACCGGCAAAGAACATAACGATGAATTCTATATAGACGAAACCGGCAATATTCGCACCGTTACTAATCAATCCGGGGGGATTCAAGGTGGTATTGCCAACGGCGAAGACATTATTATCCGAGTGGCCTTTAAACCAACTGCTACAATTCGGAAAGAACAGCGCACAGTTACCAATACCGGAGAAGAAACCGTGTTGGCTGCCAAAGGTCGCCACGATCCCTGCGTCCTGCCCAGGGCAGTACCAATGGTAGAAGCAATGGTCGCACTGGTATTATGCGATCATCTTTTGCGCCATCAGGGTCAATGTGGCACATTAAAATAAGTTAGTTGGTTGTTGGTTGTTGTTAGTTGATTATTATTCGTTGTTTGTTATTTGTTATTCGTTACTTGTTATTTGGGGTAAAGTTTGGGTTCAAACAACAGCTAACTTGCCAACAACCAACCAACAACCAACAACATTCCAACCAGTCATATAAACAGAAAAACGGTAAGACCCGCCCCGTTTTTCTCTCATCCCTTCCTCAGCATATTTTCTGCAACGGAAAACCAGGGAAGCAGATGCCCACTTAGCGGGAATCGTCAAATAATTCATGAGCCATTCTTCCGACTTTTTCATTCAATTCTGGGGAGTGCGCGGCAGCATTCCCACTCCGGGAAAAGATACCGTCCGCTATGGTGGCAATACTTCCTGTTTGGAAATGTACATCGGCGGCAAATACCTAATTTTTGACGGGGGAACCGGGTTACAAGTTCTCGGTCAAAGCTTAATCGAAGCACACCCTTTAGAAGCCTATATGTTTTTCACCCATTATCACTGGGATCATATTCAAGGCTTTCCCTTTTTCAAACCAGTATTTATCCCCGGAAATCGCTTTCATATTTATGGGGCTGTTCCCCCCAATGGCGAATCCATGAAACAGCATTTTCTCGAACGGGTACTTCATCCAAATTCCCCTGTACCTCTTTCTGGAATGAAAGCCGATATCACTTTCCATGAGTTAATCTGTGGGGAACCGTTTTATATTGATGATATTTACTTTGAAACCGGGCCATTAAATCACCCAAATACCGCAATGGGCTATCGAATTACTTGGCAAGGACATTCAGTATTTTACTGTACCGATACGGAACATTTCCCCGATCGCATGGATGAAAATGTACTGCATTTAGCGCGAAATGCTGATGTTTTTATCTATGACGCGATGTACACCGATGAAGAATACAATAACCCTAAATCCCCCAAACATGGATGGGGACATTCTACCTGGCAAGAAGGGGTGAGAATTGCCAAAGCAGCAGGAGTGAAAAAGTTAGTTATTTTTCACCACGAACCCACTCATAGCGATCAAGTACTCGATGGCATTGGGGCACAAGTTAAAGAAGCATTTCCTAACTCAGTGATGGCTAGAGAAGGCTTGATTTTAGATATCATTCATGGTTAACTATACCGCTAATCATCGCCTAATCAGCGCCTTTTTTAATTTACTTTATTTGGCTTTATTTGGCTTGGCTTTAATTGGCTTTACGTTGCGCTCAGGGAAAACATCAATGACCAACGAAGACCAACGAATAATGACTAAAGAATAATTCCATTTCCACCAAGGATAATCCTGTCCAGGTTGGATATTTTATTGATAAGATTATTCCTAAGAATAACCTGATATGCCAAGAATCTACTGACAGTTCCTCGGCTGTTTTTCATTTGTTGAATATTGCGCTTGCCAGGACACAGCAATGCTGTGTCCTTAATAATAATTGTTGTCCCCGACTAATTTTTGCTGTAAGCATCCTCAATAATATCAGGTGAAATAATACCATTTCCAAAAATTCATGCATCTATAGGGGCGCAATGCTTGCGCCCCTACGATATTTGTTGATTTGCTGTAGGGGCGCAATGCTTGCGCCCAAATAAGCCTCGGAATTGTAGCAATTTTTTTTTGGTATTTGAATTTGGTATAATTAACCATTAAATCATCCTCCAGAAAATAAGTCTAAAATCAAATTAATGCTATTTCCTAATTTAACAGCTAAAACTGTTACTTACAGTCCAGCCTATACCCTGGTGCCCACCTACGAATGCTTTAATCGTTGTAGCTATTGTAATTTTCGGGAAGAACCGGGGAAAAGTCCGTGGCTAAGTTGGCCGGAAGCCGAACAAATTCTGAAGTCTTTAACAAATACAGATACGATAGAAATTTTGATTCTCAGTGGAGAAGTTCATCCCCAAAGTTCTCGCAGAAAAGACTGGTTTCAACGAATTTATGACTTAGGAGAATTGGCTTTAAAAATGGGATTTTTACCCCATACAAATGCGGGCATTTTGACTTTTGCGGAAATGGCAAAGCTGAAGGAAGTAAATGTGTCAATGGGGTTAATGTTGGAAGAAATTACCCCAAAACTATTGACAAATGTGCATAAATATGCCCCGAGTAAATTGCCATCTTTACGACTGGAACAGTTAGAATGGGCGGGAGAATTAGAGATTCCTTTTACCACGGGATTATTATTAGGAATTGGCGAATGTGATGCCGACCGGGAAGAAAGTTTAGAGGCGATCGCGCATATCCAGGAAAAATGGGGGCACATCCAGGAAGTTATCCTGCAACCTTATAGTTTAGGCAGCCAACAAACCTCAGATGCACCGGGTTTTAACCTGGAAAAATTGCCGGAAGTAGTAGCGATCGCCCGTCAAATTCTCCCGGATAACATAACCATTCAAATTCCCCCTAATCTTGTCACTCAACCCCAAACATTACTTGCTTGTTTAGACGCCGGGGCTAGAGACTTAGGAGGCATCGGGCCGTGGGATGAAGTAAACCCTGACTATCCCCATCCCCACCATCAACAACTGGTGGAAATTTTAGCCCCAGGAGGCTGGGAATTAGTCCCCCGTTTGCCGGTATATCCGCAATATTACCATCGTTTGTCAGAAAGGCTGCAAAATTTCGTCCAGAGAAGACTATTTTTATCGGTAGGGGCAAAGCATGACCGCAGATATAGTTATTTTAAGGAAGATTAGTAAAATTACATCGGGGCGCAAGCATTGTATCAATCACAGTTAAAATGACTATAAATTTGTAGTGAAAAACCGGAAGCTTTTACCGGAATGCTTCGCCCTTACACTGGCAAACAGGACGGATCGATTCCCCCAAACCCCCCTTTGTCTAATTTATCGGTCTTTTCCCAGGTGAGGGGGATAGGCAAAAGCCACGCGCTCAACTTTGGTTTCCCAACCGCCATCAGGATAAGTCGTTAATAAGCGATATCCGGGGAATGCTTCGGGATCGATCGCAAAATCCACACTCCTGGGCAAAAACTGCACGCAAGTAGAGGGGGTAGTGAAATAGCGGATTTGTTCTCGCTTCGTATCCCAGGATTGGTGAACGTGACCGCAGAGCATTATTTTAATTTGCGGATAGCGATCAAGAATGGCAAATAAAGCATCGGCATTTTTCAAACCCAGGCGATCGATCCATTCTGACCCGATCGCCAATGGGGGATGATGCATCACAATCACTACATAGCGATCGCCTGCCAACTTTAGCTGTTTCTCCAACCAACTCAAACTCGTCGCCGAAACTTCCCCATCCACACGACCCGGAACATTAGAACACAACAGAATAAAATGCCAATTGCCCACCTGCACCGACTTATTCAGATAAATCGGTGGCTGAGACAAAATCCGTTCCATTGCCAACAAGTCATCATGGTTGCCCGGTATCCAATAAGTCGGAATGCCCAAAGGACGTAAAACACTAGCCAAATATTCATAAGACTGCGGACTCTCATCCTGAGACAAATCTCCAGTCAGCAATAAGATATCAGGCTGATGCTCTAACTGTTGCAAATGTGCGATTACGGCTTGGAAAGACCGAGCCGTTGCCAGACCCATCATCTTCTTCCCAGGGTCGGCAAACAAATGTAAATCTGTCAACTGAGCAATTCGCAGGGGGGCAGGATAAATCATTGATGCGTTTCCAAAACCGGCAATTATTTACATATCAGCATATATCAGCTTTATATATCAGCTTTGTATATCAGCATATATCAGCATGTATCAGCTTATGCGCCCCTCAGAAAAAATTTTTCTGCCAAATCCTTGCCTTTTTCTGGATCGGTCTGCTAAAATAAAAAGTCGGAACTAAGGCGGCATGGCCAAGTGGTAAGGCAGAGGACTGCAAATCCTTTACCCCCAGTTCGAATCTGGGTGCCGCCTTCGTTATCGGGGTTCGGGGTCGGAAAATAGCGTCAGCTATGATCCGACTCTTTTTTTATTAGTTATCTTGCTTTTATGCCAGACCGAGGAAACCATTATGGTTAATATCGAACAAATCCAAAAAGATATTAATGAATTACCGGAAAATAGCTGGTTTTGAAGGAGTTTGGGGAAATGGAGTCACGGTGGAAGAATGCCGCAATGATTTAATTTCAGCCTTAGAAGAATGGTTAATTATTAAATTGCAAGATGGCGATGAATTGCCGGTTGTCGATGGAACTGTACCAAAATCCACCGCGCAATACCTTAGAATTCTTGTGTGTCAGAATTTTTTTCAGCCAAGCTAACCAACCATTAGCTGAATTGTAATTATCGCCGTCATTTAACCACGGTCGGCCATCATTTGGGGCACCATTGTAGCTATCATGCCAATCGTCTAGGCACCATTCCCAGACATTTCCGTGCATATCGTACAAACCCCAGGAGTTTGCCACATTTAAACTGCCCACCGCCGTAGTTTCTCCGCGATAAACTCCGGTTTTTCCTTGACCGTAAATATAATTGCCGTCATAATTAGCCAATTCTGAAGAAATAGTTTCACCAAAATGGAACGGCGTAGTAGTTCCAGCCCGACAAGCATATTCCCATTCCGCTTCACTAGGGAGACGGTAATGTTTCCCGGTTTTTTCGCTTAACCGGGCACAAAATTCGATGCATTCATACCAACTGACTCGTTCTACTGGGCGGCGATCGCCTGTGAATTGTGACGGTTCGGGGTCGAGGTCGAGGGTGATTTTCGGCAACATGGCTACTGCCCGCCATTGGGCCTGGGTGACTGGGGTTCGTCCCATGAAAAACTCTGGAACGCTGACAAAATGTTGGGGCTTTTCATATTTAGAATGTTCCGGTTCGTTGTCTGGGGAACCCATCAGAAAACTGTCCGAAGGAATGTTCACCATTGGCAATTCTATGCCATTAATAGGTTCAATATAACCTCGATTGCTGGCACTGTTGCGGCTGCTGATATTGCCGTGGCGATCGAGGGTGAATCACTTTTTGTCTGTGGCAAAATTCTAATACGGGCAGTAAATCATTGAGTAATTGTTTAATTTTCTTCTCGCTAAATTTGCCTTTTTGGTGCAATTCCTTGAGCAAATCTTGGCCATCGATAAACTGCTGCACGAGATAAAAACGTCCATCTTGTTGTTCAAAAGACAATAGTTCGGGAATTTGGGGATGGGAACCCAAATACCGCAATCTCTCAGCTTCTTGTTTGAGTAATTTCTCGGCTTTTTTAAAGCGCCGAATTGTTTTGTTGTTGCGGTAAAAATTGTTTGATTACACAAACCGTATCCAGCCGCTTTTCATCGCTTGCTTTGAAAGTCCGACCAAAACCACCCTCACCGATATAATTAATTGCCCGATAGCGATCGCCCAGCAGCAGTTTATTGCCACATTTTTGACAAAACTTGGTATTTGCGGGGTTGCGGTGCAAGCAATTGGGGTTAAAACATTGACTCATCGGTTCGACGTTTCTCGCTATGTTCCTAAGAACAGTATAAACCCACGGGTAAAAAAAACCCCGGTTTCTTCAAGAAATCGGGGTTTTTTCATTAATCTTCAGGAATCCCGATTAAGCCTCCAGAACCATCAATAACTTCACCAATTTGATAAGCGGAAATTTGTTGGGATTCAAACCATTGAATCGCTTGGTCTGCTTGGTGTGGGGGGACGATAACTACAAAACCAATCCCCATATTAAAAGTATTGAACATTTCTGGCTGACTCACCTCACCAACTCTAGAAATCCATTCAAAAATTGGCGGGACAGTCCAGCTATTCACATCAATTTGAATTGCCTTTCCTGGGGGCAAACAGCGGGGCAAATTTTCCGGTAAACCACCACCAGTAATATGAGCCATACCATGAATTTCTATGCCCGCATTTCTGGCACCTAAAACAGGTTTGACATATATCTGGGTGGGAGTTAAGAGCACTTCACCCAAACAAGCCCCACCAAGATGGGGTGGGGTATCAATCCAATCGTAGCCGCGATCGAAGACAATTTTTCTCACCAAACTAAAGCCATTACTGTGAACCCCAGAACTGGCTAGTCCGATCGCCACATCTCCCGATTTTACCTGAGAACCATCGAGCAACTGGCTTTTTTCCACCACCCCCACAGCAAACCCAGCCAGGTCATATTCTCCGGGCTGATAAAAACCGGGCATTTCGGCGGTTTCCCCACCGAGAAGGGCACAACCAGACTGCTTGCATCCTTCCACAATGCCGGAAACTACCTGAGTCATTTGTTCGGGGTCGAGTTGACTGGTGGCTAAATAGTCCAAGAAAAATAACGGTTCCGCCCCGGCAGTCAAAATATCGTTGACGCACATAGCCACTAAATCGATGCCTACGGTGCTGTGTTGATTCCCTTGCTGGGCTAGTTTCAGCTTTGTCCCCACCCCATCGGTCCCGGAAACCAGGATGGGTTCTCGATAACCCGTGGGCAGTTGAAAATAACCACTAAATCCACCAATGCCCCCCAATACTTCCGGTCGGTAGGTACTCGCGACCATGTTCCGAATGCGATCGACAAAAGCGCGACCGGCGATAACGTCCACACCTGCTTGTTTGTAGTCCATAAGAAGTTAATTCTGGAGTTAATCCTAAAATATGGTGATATCGGTATTTTAATGTGCCAAAAAGCAAGATCCGCACCGATAAAAATTCCTCTTTATGCCCTCTTTATGCCCTCTTTATGCCCTCTTTATGCCCAGATGCGATCGCGCTCAAATTCTTACCGCCGATGGGTGCGCGATGGGTTTAGCCTATTACCACATTAAGTTAAATTTGTCAAGCATTTGTCAAGCAAAAAATCTCATATTTTGGCAATTTTTGGCAATTTTTATCGATACTTATGGGAAAGTACAGATTTTCTAATCCCAAATGTGCTGAAACTGAGAAATTTCTGTGCTACCTTGTAACGGTTCTTTACTTCTTAGGTATTAAATCGCATCTACCGGAGCGTGAGTGAATACATCTAAAACATACCTATCTAAAACATATCTAAAACCCTTGGTATCACCAAGATAGTTAACACTCACATCTCCATGACCAATGTAAAATTTTTTTAAGTGAGACCCATGAAAAAACAACTTTGGCATAGCCTGACCGCAATGGCACTGCTTTCTACTATTGGCATGAGTGAAGCAGTGAATGCTCAGTCAAGCGCAAAAGCTGAACGGCAGAATATCCAGAATATTTTTATCCAGAAAATTTCCGAGGTATCGCCGCATGAACCTCATAAAAATACCCATAATACCCATAAACTTCCGCGCAAATCTTCCAGACTGGCGTTCCAAGGTATCAAGAATTCTGGTCGATCTGACAAGGAAGGCTGGGCATCATGGTATGGTCCGGGGTTTGATGGCAACTACACCGCCAGCGGTGAAATTTTTAACCAGTATGCAATGACCGCAGCCCATCCGTATCTTCCTTTTGGGACTTTGGTGCGAGTGACTAATTTGGGCAATGGGGCGTCGGTGACGGTGCGAATTAACGATCGCGGTCCTTTTGGTGGTGGTCGAATCATTGACTTGTCTCGAGGTGCCGCTGAAGCATTGGGCATCATCTACAGTGGTGAAGCTTATGTAGCTTTGCAGATTTTGAATTAATCAGCAATCGTTGATAGTTGTTGGTTGTTGGTTGTTGGTTGTTGGTTGTTTGAGGAAAGAGGAAAGAGGAAAGAGGAAAGAGGAAAGAGGAAAGAGGAAAGTGAAAAGTGAAAAGTGAAAATAAATATCACTATTCACTATTCACTATTCACTCTTTTCTCTCTTCTCTCTTCTCTCTCCTCTGCCCCTCATCCCCCCTGCACCCCTGCACCGAAAGCTCCCCTGCACCCCTACACCCTACACCCCATCGAACCCTTCTTCACTTTTTACTCTGTCCTCTTTCCTCGTTACTCTTTATTGTTACTCTTTATTATTTACTCTTTATCTTTATTACTAATAGGAGAGTGCTGTGCGTCTGTTTACCACAGTTGCCGCCTTACGCTGCTATCTAGACCTCCATGGCTTTTCGTTAAATGTGGGCTTTGTTCCCACAATGGGGGCGCTACACCAAGGTCATCTCAGTTTGATCGAACGGGCAAGAACAGAAAACGATATTGTCGTGGTGAGTATTTTTGTGAATCCCCTGCAATTCGGTCCCCAGGAGGATTTGCAAAAATATCCCCGTGTTTTGGAAAAAGACCGACAGTTATGTGAGGATGCCGGAGTTGATGTAATTTTTGCCCCAACTCCCGAAGAGATGGGCATCGGGGAAACTGCCACTCTGACTCAGGTGGTTCCTCCAGCATCCCTGATATCCGGTTTATGTGGCCGATCGCGTTTGGGGCATTTTCAGGGAGTGGCGACCATTGTCACGAAGCTGTTAAATATCGTCACTCCGACTAGGGCTTATTTTGGCCACAAAGATGCTCAACAGTTGGCGGTGATTCGTCGATTAGTGGCGGATTTAAACTCCAATGTGGAAATTGTCGGCTGTCCCATTGTCCGAGAACCGTCAGGACTGGCTTTGAGCTCGCGAAATCAATATCTCAGCCCAGAGGAGAAAGAACTGGCAGCGGTATTGTATCGATCGCTGCAACGGGGGGCAGAGGTTTTATCTAAAGGCAACAGTCGCAGTGATGCGATTATCAGCGCGGTAAAAGCAGAAATCCGAGAAGCTTGTGCCGCTAAACCAGAAATTCCCACAGAAATAGACTACGTGGAACTGGTCGATCCCAATACGATGCAACCACTAGAAACTTTGGCAGAAACGGGTTTATTGGCGATCGCGGTGCGGATTGGTTCTACACGGTTAATTGACAACATCGTGTTACGCAATCGTCAGCCGGTAATTGTGATCGATGGGCCTGCGGGGGCGGGAAAATCCACCGTTGCCAAACAAGTTGCCCACCAACTAGGTTTACATTATCTGGATACCGGGGCAATGTATCGCGCTGTCACCTGGCTAGTCTTGCAGTCGGGAATTCCCCTAGACGATGAACCGGCAGTAGCAGAATTAGTCGCTAATGCCGAGATTTCTATGTGGCATCCCGAAGGGCAACCGAGTCAAATTTCGATTAATGGCCAAAATGTTACGGAAGCCATTCGCAGCCAAAGCGTAACTGCCCAAGTTTCCGCGATCGCCGCCCAAAAAGAAGTCCGGCGGTTACTGGTACGGGAACAACAACGCTATGGACGGACTGGGGGCATTGTCGGGGAAGGACGAGACTTGGGGACTCACGTATTCCCCGATGCGGAATTAAAGATATATTTAACTGCCAGCGTTGCCGAACGAGCCCGGCGCCGTCAACAAGATTTGATTAATCTGGGGCTAGGGGAAATCAGTTTGAAGCAATTAGAAAAAGACATTGCTGAACGCGATCGCCTCGACAGTACCAGAGCGATCGCGCCTTTGCGCAAAGCGATCGACGCCATTGAAATTCAAACCGACTCTCTCACCATTACCCAAGTGGTCGAGCAAATTGTCCAACTGTACCGCCAACGGTTGATCACGGTTGATCAATGATTGTTGATCAATGATTATTGATCAATGATTATTGAGATGATTGACGAATGATTGTTGAAAACCCGGTTCCTCCGCCTCATCGTGCTCAGAAACCGGGTTTTTCCTTCAACAAAAGCTTCAACAAAAGCAGAAAATATCACCCTTTCCCACTCAGCTTGCCTGTTTCCCAATTAACTAGATTAACTATCTTTTTGAGACTTTCTCGTTCTTTTCATCACTAACCCACTCACACCGGCAGCTAAAACGAACCCAGTAGTAGCCGGTTCTGGCACACTCGCCTTAATAGCCACGCCATCATTGGCGCATTCAGCTAACAAATGAGCAATAAAGTTACCTGTGGGCAACAAAGAGCGAGCGAAGCTAAACCCAAAAGTTTGAGAACCAGACGCCCCAAATTGACCAAAATCAAGATTCAGTTCGGTAAAATCACTTGCGGTCAAATATTTGATATCACCAATTTTAGTGCCACTTTTAATCACATTTAAAGTTGTATTACCAAAATAAGGATCGTCCTCAGCTAAATGACCCATCGAAGCGCTGCCACCACGGCTGTTAACATAGTCTAGATGATTTAGGCTGCCACTACTTAAATTGGTAAATCCATAATTTGAACCCGTGACACTTTTAGCTTGAACATTACTGTAGACCCCGGTAGAACTCACACCAGCGTCATTGATGCCATCAAATCTAATGGCAAATAAACTTTTCTGGTTGCTGGCGGTGACTAAATTATTGCCAGAGAAGTTAAAGAGTAAATCTCCATAGTTAACATAACGACCGTTTTTGTCTCTGTAAGTTTTGTCCCCTAAACCTAGGTTTGAATTGATTGCCACATAAATATTTTGGGAGTCTTGTTTAATGGCAATCCCATAAAATTCAAACAAGCCTTGATCTACTTTGCCATTGGTGACACCATCATGGAAAGAATCGATCGCATAGTTCCAACCGCCTAAACCGGTACCTAGACTGGCAGCATTAGCTTGTTGTCCAGTGATGCCCATAGCGGTAGCGGTAGCGGCAACGGTAGCGAAAATGGTGGTAGAAAGTGTGTTTAATTTCATAGTGACTTCTCCCCTATATTTTTACGAGCGACTGACTCGACTGATTCTTTTGAGTCTTTTGAGTGTTTAAGTGTTTGTTTTAAGTGTTTGGATGATTGCAGGTTTGGCCACCTTTTAAATTAAAGTTAACAATAAAGTTAACTTGGTTGGGTTTGACTGATCTATGTTTCTATCATCACCGATTTTTTTTTGTTTGTCATCAGTGAGATTACTGAATTTAAAAATTTTTTTGAGCGGAAATGTAACCATTTTTTAATAACAGTTGCCAAGCAGACACGGTAGAAAATTTTGTAGGTTACGGATTCTTTATAAAAACTTTAAAAATCAAAACCTTAAAATTCAAGGCAAATTTAGTACCTGGTTTAGTGCTTTTTGGTCGCTGGTGATTGGTTTGCAGTGATGAGAGAAACCAAGGTCAAGAGCCAAAAGAGAATAACTTGTGCTTCATAAAATCTTTACAATGCCACTAGAGAATCTTGCTGACTTCCCTTGCCTCTTGCCCGCGCTTGCGCCCAAATCGCGGATCCAGCCGGGAAGTCAGGATAAATTTCTCCGTAAATTTACGGACACGAAAATCTTAGGAGCGAGATTGCATCCGCAACGCCAGCGGGAACGCCGCCAAAAAGCTCTACAGAAAAGCTCCTGAACTTGTCTATTGGAGTGGAGCCACTGCTCTCCGAGGGTCAGCGCTGGCATCTAAAAACCCGTCTTGGGTTTGAATCATCAAACATATAAGCGATCGCTTACATACAGCGATCGCCCAAGAAGCCGAAAAAAGCCCGAAAAAAAAGCCCAAAAAATCGCCAACATCCATCCATTTTCTGTCATAATTCACCTATCCTTTGCCAACAACAAATTAACAAATTATGGAGCATATAATGAATATTGGATTTATCGGTACGGGCTTAATGGGATTACCAATGGCCAATAAACTATTAGAGGCAGACTTATCAGTGATGGTCTATAATCGCACTGCCGAAAAAGTGCAACCATTGGCAGAAAAAGGCGCAAAAATAGCCGCTTCGCCTCAAGAAGTTTTGAGTCATTGCGATTGTATATTCTTAATGTTAACCGATGCCAATGCCATCCAGGAAATTTTATTTTCTGAATCAACTCGTCACCAACTATCGGGAAGGACAATCATTTGCATGAGTACCATTGCCCCCAGCGAAAGTCAGGCGATCGCCGCTGAAGTAACCCGTCTCGGAGGTGAATATATGGAAGCCCCGGTACTTGGCAGTATCCCCGAAGCAAAAACAGGTCAACTCATTGTCATGGTGGGCAGCACAGAAGCGCAATTTCAACAGTGGTTAATGCTGCTAAAAAACTTTAGTCCAGAACCAAAATTAATCGGCCCTGTAGGTACGGCAATGACCTTAAAACTGGCACTAAATCAACTGATTGCTAACTTAACCACTGGCTTTGCCTTAAGTTTAGGATTAATCCAAAAACAAGGAGTAAATAGAGAAATTTTCATGGAAATTCTCCGGCAAAGTGCCTTATATGCACCGACCTTTGACAAAAAATTACAACGCATGATTTCGCGGAACTTTGCCAATCCCAATTTTCCCACCAAACATCTATTAAAAGACACTAATTTAATTCTTAAAGAAGCCCAATCTTTAGGGTTAAATGTGAGTAGTTTAGCCGGAGTAAAAGAAATTTTAGAAATTGCCATGACTGAAAACCTGGGGGATGAGGATTACTCCGCATTATTTAATGTGGTCAATCCAGAGGGCTAGAAACCGGGTTGCTGCATCAGATTTGGCTAATAAGGCAGAGATTTTCGCATAAACCGTTTTTTTCTTTCGCCGGGGAAGAATATCCTTAAAAACAAAGCATGACCGGATAAAAATTCGGCTTTTTTAGTCACAAATGTTTACGGTCATGCTTCGCTCCTACAGGAGCCCTACAGGAGTTCTATCCGTTGAATCAATTAAGATTCGTCTATAACCATTGATAAATTTATCGAGACAATTTGTTCGTGAGGTTGCAAGATTTTAATGCGCTCGCCTGGCCCATCTTTTTCCCATAAATTCACTGCATTCATCGGCAAATTTAACAATCGATCTTGACTGGTGACCAGAATAGCTTCACCATTTTCCACTGCCGGAACAATGCCGACCACCGTATCGGTTTGATTTTTAAACTGTAAAGATTGAGTGCCAATATCTCCGGGATTTGCCAAACGGAGGCTGCTAACTTTCATCCGTTTAGTCCATCCATCTTGGGTACAAAATAAAAATTTGTCTGCCTCATTTAAAGTTACAAACCCGACCAAATTTTCCTGTTTGCCTAAGCGTAAAGCTTGTTGGGGTTGGGCGCCATAACTCATCATTGGTAAATGGTCGTCATTAACTTCTAATCGCAATAACCGCCCCCCAGAGGTGGCTAAAATCACAAATTCTCCAGGATTAGCCAGACTCACGGACAAAAGTTCATCTCCTTCTTTCAGTTTCAGAACGGTTAACCCGCGATTGCTTAAATTGGTAAGTTGTTCCAAGGAAATCCGCTTAATTCTGCCCCGCTTGGTTAATAAAAGTAAACCCGCAGCATTAGTTTTATCGGAAATTAGTAATTGTGTAGCAATAATATTCGGATCGCCTTGAACTGAATTCGGCAACAAAGTAATCAGAGGAGTACCCCGACCTTCTATGGGTTTTGCACTGCGACTATTAGTGTCCCGCCTTTGGCGGGCTTTTACATTGAAGTGCAGGTCACGCAGACTTAAAGGATAAGCTTTGCCGGTACGAGTGAAAACGACGACGGTTTTATCAGTCCGGGTGAGATAGGTTTGCAAGCTAAAATCATCGCTGGCCTTGCCAATGACTTCTATATCTTTGGTAGCGCTATTATCGGGTCTTGGCCGTGCAAAACTTTCGGGAGAAACTCGTTTCACATACCCCCGATAAGTGAATTCTACCACCGTATCTTCCGGTTTAAATGCTACATCTAAACCAAGTCCAGCCCCGTTAGGTGCGGTGGTTTTAGTCTTTTGCCCTGAAGATTTTTCTGCGGTTTTCGCGGCTTGACTTTTTGGGCTTTCGCTGCTGACTTGTGCGGCATCCGTTGTTTTGCCAACGTTTTTGGGGACAATTATTCGCGTGCGACGGGCATCGCCGTATTTACGTTTGAGGGCGCGTAAGTCTTTTTTTAACGCTTTTAATAGTTGATTGCGATCGCCTAATAACCTTTGTAACTCTTGTTGCCGCTGAGTCAGTTCATCCAATTCTGCTTGTAACTTTTGCCGTTCCAAGCCGGTCAGCCGACGCAAAGGCATAGCTAAAATCGCCTCGGCTTGGCGAGCGCTCAACTTTAACTCGTTTTGCAGTCGGACTTTCGCCTGAGTCCCATCAGGGCTATCCCTTAAAATGGCGATGGTGCGATCGAGATTAGTCAGCGCGATTAAATTCCCGGAGAGAATATGCAGTCGATCTTCTGTTTCTCTAAGTTCTTGGGAATATTCTTTAGTCAGAGTTGCCTCACGAAACCCTAAAAATTCTTGGAGAATTTCTCGCAGGGTAAGCTGTCTCGGTTCCCCATTCACCAAAACCAGTAAAATTGCGCCAAAATTGCTTTGTAATGCCGTGTGCTGATAAAGCTGTTCCCGGACGATTTCTGGATCGGTTTCTCGCTTCAGTTCAATTACCACCCGCATCCCATCGCGATCGCTTTCATCCCGGATATCCGCCACCCCCGAAATCCGACCCTCATTCACCAAATCAGCAATTTTCTCAATCCAAGCGGACTTATTCACTTGAAACGGCAACTCAGTGACAATAATCGCATTGCGGCGATGGCGTCCCCGACTGCGTTCGACTTCTTCAATGGCCGTAATTCCCCGAACCGGAATCGTCCCCCGACCAGTGGTATAGGCGGTATAAATGCCCCCGTCATCAATAATTTCACCGCCCGTAGGAAAATCCGGACCGGGAATCAACTTAAGTAATTGTTCGTCCGATAACGTCGGACAATCAATCAAAGCAATCAAACCATCGACCACCTCGTTAAGATTATGAGGCGGAATATTCGTCGCCATTCCCACCGCAATGCCCGAACAACCATTCAGCAACACCATGGGTAACTTCGCTGGGAGTACCACTGGTTCCTGTTGAGAATTATCAAAATTGCTAACAAAATTGACCGTAGCTTCACTAACTTCTCCCAGCAACCCCTCCTGACCGAGCGCCGACAAGCGGGTTTCCGTGTAGCGCATTGCCGCCGGAGGATCGTTATCGAGCGAGCCAAAATTCCCATGACCAGACAGTAATGGATAGCGGCTGGAAAAAGTTTGCACCATCCGCACCAAAGCATCATAAACCGACTGATCGCCGTGGGGATGATATTTACCCAAAACATCCCCGACCACCCGAGCACATTTGCGATAAGGTCTATCTGGGGTTAAACCCAACTCGTGCATGGCGTATAAAATGCGACGGTGTACGGGTTTTAAGCCATCGCGCACGTCGGGCAATGCTCTGCCCACAATCACACTCATGGCATATTCAAGATAAGACTGCTGCATCTCTGTATGTAAGGCAGCCGAAATTACCTGTCCGCTCGACAGAATCGATAACTGTTTTGCCATGAGGAACCTTCCTGAACCAATTAGCTTTCTAATATCGGCACTATTTTAAGTCCTAGACCCTAGGATACGAATACAAGACATATGCTTTTTCTTGATATAAATCTGATATATGACCACCGGATAGGCTTCGAGCGCAGCAGAGGCGAAAATCGTTGATGCCTAAGTTTTAAAATAGTAAGCGAAAGGCGGGATTTAGTCGGAATCTGAAATCCTTTTCTTAGATACACTATGACAATTAAGGTATTACTACTGTAAAAAAAAGGAAAGTGCTATGAAAACAGTTTTAATTGTGGAAGACGATCCCGTCAATGCCCGGGTTTTTTCTAAAATCCTGACTAAATGGGGGGGCTTAAACGCCAAACATACGGAAAATGTGGAAGAAGTGATGCAAATCGCCGAAGCCGGAGAAGCGGATCTGATTCTCATGGACGTTTCTCTGGCTAGAAGTGTTTACAAAGGCAAAGCGGTTGATGGGATTAAGATTACGCAAATGCTAAAATCCGACCCCAAAACGAAAAACTTACCGATTATTCTGGTGACGGCTCACGCAATGGCTGGAGATAAAGAGGCGTTCTTGGAACAAAGTGGTGCTGATGGCTACATTTCTAAGCCGGTCGTGGATCATCAAGAGTTTGTGGCGCGAATTAAAGAATTGCTGCCCAGCGAGTAAGTTGTAAGCGGGGGATCGGGGGAGCCGCCATCGTACAGGGAAAAATTAACAATTAACAATTGATAATTGACAATTGACAATTGATAAACAAATATAAAATTATCAATTATCAATTATCAATTATTCACTCTCCCCTCGGCTCCGAAAGCTCCGAAAGCCCCTCATCCCCCTCCCCCCCACACCCCAGTAATCCCTATTGTCCCGGTAGGGTAGTAGGTTCTGGGGGTGCGGAACGTTCGATTTGGGCTAAAGTGGCCTGCATTTTAGGGGTTTGTAAGAATTTTTTGGTATCTTCGATCAACCGATCGCCCCACAGGTTTTCTCGGAGAAATTCAATTTCGCCATAACGGGCATCTAAACTTAGGGCTTTTTCGGCGAGCGCGTAAGCTTCTTCGATATTTCCTTGGATATAAAACGCCACGGCGATCGCTAAGTGGGGTTCGGCGGCAGTGGGGTCAATGACAACCACAGACTGCCACCTATTTAATGCCGCTTGTTTTTTGCCTTGTTCATATTCGATTAAGCCAATATTATTTAAAGCTGGCCAGAATTTTTCATCGACGGCCATCGCTTTTTCATATTCGGCGATCGCTTGTGGCAGCTTGTTGAGCTTATAGTAAGTATTGCCCAATTCAAAACGGGCGAGCGGGCTATTCGGTCTAATCTTCAACCCGGCTTGTAAGTGTTCCAACGCCCCTTGATAATTTTGCTGTTGAAAGTTGCTCGATCCCAGAGCAAACAGGACTCCCGCCAACACTTCCCAGGTTCTTTCCTCCTGTGGGGCTAACTGAGTCGCTAACCGAGCTCTAGCCAAAGCCGAGTCGTACTGCTGAAACTGCGCTAACTGAGCCGCTTGTTGCGCTAGTCTAATTCCCTGGATTTTCAACTCTTCTTGATCCAGTTGCAGGGTATGTGGCAGTAATGCCTGCCCTTTAGCGGTCGGCGCTACAGTCAACAAACCCAATACTACCAACAAAGAAATTAATAAATGATTACCCTTTAATCCCATATCGCTTTGAAACAATTGCATTTTATTTCTGCCCTCTTGAGGCTATAAGATTTGCATCTGGACAAATAGGACTGACTGACCGAATCACCTGATTCGTTCCTTTGGCGACAATTAGCTACCATTGATGACTGATTCAGACTGATTCAGGGTGAAAAGGCGTCAGTCCTAATGAGAATTTTAACGAGAATTTTAACAGGTCGAGAGCAAAGAACCTATACTCCGACTTCGTGATTAAACCGCTGTAACTCCCAAGCTTGTTCGCCATACACAGCCGAAATCTGTTCTTGGCAACAAGTAATGGCAAAATCATTTAACTCTTCCGGTTCAATGTCATAGAGTTCGGCAAAGACATCGGGTTGGACTCGACAAAACCGAGGCCGATCCTCGTAAATGCTGCAACGCCGGGTCAGGCGATCATAATGAATGCACCAGCCATCGGCGCCGACTAAGCTGAGATAGAGTTGCCAGTCTTCTGGGGAAAGATAGTCTTCCACGTCGGGGCGATCGCTCGGATCCAAGTTACAGCAAGCCCCACATCGTTCAATACACCGCCAAGTCGCCATGGTTAATTAATCCTGATGATTCTTTATTTTCCATTGTTTTGGGGGGGTTGGGAGGTTGCGGTTAAGAATTGGCTAAAAATTGCTCGAAATTTGGTACTGTGACCCAAGTGCCAGTGGCGTGAGATTCTAATGTTAAGTCCATTAAGAGTTGAGAATAGACTCCTTCTTTCAGCGAGGGGACTACGGTCTGACCCCGGTTAATGCCTTGAACCCAGTTGTCCACGACGCGGATAAATGGGGCTAGTCTGCCATCGCTGTAAGTCTGCGGAAATTGTAGGCGTTCCGGAATTTCCAGATCCCGTAGGTCTTCGCCCGCTGGGGCGCCTTGAATGGTAAAGCCATGTACATAGTCTTTTTGGTTGCTGCTGCCGAGGATTAAGGTGCCGCGATCGCCATAAACTTCCACAAAATGTCCCCGTCCTTGATAAGTGGTAGAACTTAGGCAAACGCTGACCGGGGTGCCATCAGTCAGTTCTAGCATCAACAAACAACTATCATCCGCATCCACCAGTTTCAGTTTACCGCCGTCTGCGGGATCCGGGCGTTCCTTAATACTCGTAGATAAATGCCCAGATAACCGCTTGACTGGGCCAAATAACCAGCGAATATAATCAAAGGCATGGGAACCGATCGCCCCCAGTGCTCCGCCCCCTTTGTCTTTTTGGGAATACCAGTTCCAAGGGCGATCGGCAGCAGCCCGACTAGAGGCTAACCAGTCGATTTTAATTAATCGTTTTTGCCCACAATATCCGGCGGCCAATAATTCTTTAAAGCGTTGCCATGCCGGGACAAAGCGAAACTCAAAATCCATCGTGGTAATCGCGCCTTTCTCATGGGCTAAATGATACAGCGATCGAGCTTCTTGGGCGGCCAGAGTAGTGGGTTTTTCTAATAACAAATGCTTACCTGATTCTAACACAATTTTCGCCATCTCATAGTGCAAAAAAGGCGGAGTTGAAATACTCACTGCCTGCACTTCTGGCAGATTCACCAATTCAGTTATTTGGTTACAGGCCTTGGGAATTTTATAGGCATCAGCGAGTTCACTAGCCTTGTTAATATCCCGGTGATAAACCGCGACAATCTCCGTTCCCGGATAGGCTTGGAATCCGGGGATATGGACTTTTTGCCCAAAACCCGTCCCCACAATGGCGACTCCCAGAGGCTTATTTCCCCCAGTTTTACTGGCATAATCAGCGGCTACATTTATTCCAGATTCGGTCATAATTATCTCAATTTCAAAAATAGAAAAAACCTGAATATTTTAATATATCATCTGATTGCTTGATATTTTTCTAGCAAAAATTACCGCATTATTACCGCATTATTTAGAGATTAGTGGGAATAAAAAAAACTATTTATTGGCGGATGAATTCGGCAGATTTTTAACTTGTGCTTCCACCCACCGGATTACTTGCTGACCTAAAGGCACTCGCTCCGGTTGAAACAAATCAACTTCCCGAATTCCCGTGGGACTGGTGACATTCACTTCCGTTAAATATCCCCCAATCACATCCAGACCGACAAAGTATAACCCATCTTCTCTTAATTTCGGGGCAACAGTGGCACAAATTTCTTGCTCTCTAGGGGTAATTTCCGTCTGAACCACTCGACCGCCCACGGCCATATTGCCGCGAAATTCATTGCCACTGGGGACTCGATTAATCGCGCCAATGGGTTCGCCATTTAACAGGATAATTCGTTTATCCCCTTCCCGGGCTGCGGGTAAATAAGTTTGCACGAGCGTTGGCAGAGTCCCTTGTTGGGTACTCAGTTCAACCAGGGAGTTAAAATTCGGGTCGTCAGGTTTCAGCAATAAAATCCCTTCTCCAGCTTTACCCCCAATGGGTTTGAGCACTGCCATCCCTTGTTTTTCGGTAAATGCCCGAATTTCTGACTTATGTTGACTGACAATGGTCTCTGGGATGACGTTGGTAAACTGGAGGCCATACATTTTCTCGTTGGCATTGCGGAGTCCAGCGGGATGATTCAGCACCAGAGTTTTCTGGGGGTCGATATAGTCGAGAATATAAGTAGCGTAAAGGTAGGCCGTGGTGACAGGGGGATCGGTACGCATGAACACCGCATCCATGTCTTCCAGGCAGCAAAAACGGCGCTCGCCTACTTCATACCAAGATTCGACTTTTTGCCAACGTCCTGCCACCCGTTGCACGGGAGTTAAACGAACCGGCTGCAAATTCGCCCAAGCTGTAGAGGCGAACACACTTAACTGATTAATTTCCGTAATCCAAACTTCATGGCCAAGCTCTTGGGCTGCTTCCATCATGGCGACGCTGCTATCGTGTGTAGGATCGAGCTTGTGGATTGGATCGATGATAAACGCAAGTTTCACGTTGACTTCTCTTTTTAAATTCGTTAGCCATCGTAATCCATTAAACCGCCAAACGTACCGAAAAAAGTGATCAAAAGCGATCGCCTGGTTGGGGCGATCGCTTTTCCGGGTTGAATATTTTTCTGGGCATCTTGGCTGGATTCCTGGGAACCAAGGCGGCCAACATTCCCTACTGGAGCAAAGAATCTAACTCACCGGCACTATCCAGAGCATAAAGATCGTCACAACCACCAATATGGCGATCGTCAATAAATATCTGGGGCACAGAACGACGACCATTAGCGCGAACGGACATAGCATCCCTGGCCGCCTCATCCCCATCAATACAATATTCTGTGAACTCCACACCTTTTTTTGTCAACAAGCCTTTCGCTCGGATACAGAAAGGACAACGGCTCCATGTATAGATTTCCACTTTCGGCATAGTCGCTCCCGATCGCTGGTTTCTTAATATTTCTTAATCAGATTTTATTATAGTATTTTATGCCTAAATAAAAGAGGCGATCGCCTCTTTTACAAAAAAACCCTCCCCTCCCCCAGTTGGGGGAAAGAGAAGCAATCAAATTCGCCAGACCATCTAACAGCTATCAGGAGGATGCTGATTAGCCTTGACTTTTAGTTACTTGCTTTCTTCGGCGCTGTTGCACGAAAGCAAATCCAGTCACTAAAAGTGCGGTGACTGCACTGGGTTCTGGGATTGCCTTCGCCGCGGGAGGCTCATAATAAGGTGTCCCTCTACCAGTCCCACTGGCACCGACAAAGCCATCACCATTAATACTTTGATAACGCACCCCAAAGTTGCTCATAGCAAAGTTTTGCACCGACTGAGTTAGCTGGAGTGTGGCGGTGAACGTGGCTACCCCGTCGGCGGTAGAGATGCCACCCTGGTTTCCTTCGCCCCCGCCGCCTTTGCAGTTATTTTTATTATTGATAAAGCAGACGTCGATCGCCCCAAATCCATTGGGCAAAGAATCATTCGTATGAGCGTTGGCAAAAACGCCACCTGTAACGCTGGCGCTTTTAATATCTGCTCCGTCCAGATTAAAGCCCAGGGCGCTAGTCCTAGAAGTAATGTTCCCAGTTGAAGTATTATCCAACTGAATCCCGAAGACAGCCTCCGTGCCCGTAAACGATTGCAAAGTGAATTTTGCCCAAGAGGTCAAATCATTAACATTAGTCCCCCCGACATTCCCATCAAAGTTAACCGTAAAGGACTTACCCACATCGTCAGCGCTAATATTTTGAACTGTAGTGCCATTAAGCACAAAGGCGGCTGCCGAGGGCGCTTCGACGAAGAAACCTAGCCCAGCAGAAGATATAGCGGCTACCCCAATTCCTAATTTTATTGCTTGTTTAAACATTCTCTTTCCCCTCTTCTACCAAAATGTTGTCTTGGTGAACCCTTGCTTACTCGTTTTTGCCGAATCATGTTTTGGTTTAGATCCATCCCAATCTCCCTGATTTGAACTTAAGAAAGTTAGGACTCACCTTCTGAAGCATCCATTTGGTTACACCGCAGTCAAACCCTAGTATCAGTTTATAAACTAAATTCCCTCTTTGACTAGGAATATTATCGAGCTTTACCAAATCTTTAATAAATTGAGGGAGCGCTCCAGAGATTCTGGGTAAAAACATTCATTTATCCCGACTTTCCGCCGGTTTTTTCTCTCATCTCAGTATTTACACGGAGTTTGATTTGGCTCATTCCTTTTTTTGGCTGAGTCATTCCTGATGCTGCAATCCGTTATGCAGCATTGAGATGAGGATACTGAAATATCGTTCTGTAAGTAACCATCATAATTTCACCTCTAAAGACACCAAAAGTGCGGCGATCGCCTTTGATGGTAATATTTTTAAATTAAGACAAGACACTCAAAAAGAAGATGTTTTGCGTAAATTATCTGCAATTTAAAGGCAATTTTAGGTCTTTGCCAAAATGAACGGTGATGAAATTAGTCAATCTAAATTGAGGAATTTAGATTGACTCAACGCTGGCGCAGCCCCAAAGTAAAGATACTTATTTTAAGTAGAAATACGGAAGCTTTAACTTTTGTAAAGCTAAAATTTTACCCAGAAGAAGCCGCATAGTCAATCAATTGGGCCAGCCGATGACGCAGAGTTTCTAACCCAATCCGTAGATTTGCAGAAATATAGACCCCCAAGGGAAATTCTTCCTGGGCAAGTCTTAAGGTTTCGCCGTCCACCTGGTCAATTTTGTTAAACACAATCAAAGCGGGACCGGGGGCAAGCGGCATCGCTCGCAAAATCTCTGTCACTGAGCGAATTTGACTTTGCCAAGCGGGGTGAGATAAATCCACGACGTGCAACAAAGCATCTGCTTCGGTGACTTCTTCCAGGGTAGCCCGGAACGCATCCATCAGAGTCGGCGGCAGTTCGTGAATAAATCCCACGGTGTCGGTTAATAAAATTGGCATGGCTTGCCCGGTTTGTGCGTTTGCAATCACCACTCGGCGGGTCGTGGGATCCAAGGTGGCAAATAATTGGTCAGCGGTGTAAACTTCCGCATTGGTTAAGGCATTGAGTAAGGTTGATTTCCCGGCATTGGTATAACCGACGATCGCCACCGTTGCCACTTCTTGTTTTTGCCGACGCTGCCGCATCCGATTTCTATGGGCTTGTAACTCGTTCACTTCCTGTTGCAGTCGGGCAATTCGGCGACCAATGGCGCGGCGTTCGGTTTCTAATTTGGTTTCCCCCGGCCCTCTGGTGCCAATGCCGCCCCCTAACCGAGACATGGCTTGACCCCGCCCGGTGAGTCGCGGCAAGGTATATTCTAGTTGGGCTAATTCTACTTGTAGTTTACCGGCAGCAGATTGGGCTCTTTGGGCAAAAATATCTAAAATCACTTCGGTGCGATCGACCACGCGGACACCGATTTGGGTTTCTAGGTTGCGGACTTGTGCGGGAGATAAGTCGTGAGCGAACACAATCAAGTTCGCCCCAGCGGTCTGGGCAGCCAGGGCAATTTCTTGCACTTTCCCGGTGCCGACGACAGTTTGCGGATGAGGGCGCGGACGTTTTTGCCGCATCGTTTGGACGACTTTGCCCCCGGCAGTATCGACTAATCTCGCCAGTTCCACTAATTGATCTTCAAATTGTTCTGGGGTCAGCTGATCGGTCATTAACCCCACGATTAAAACTCTCTCTTGGTCAGGGTTTACTTCTCTGGCTACGAATTGACTCTGCAATTCCGCTTCCCAGCCTTCAACCAGATCCAAAAAGTCTTGGGTGACTAAGGTATCTAAGCTAACTGGTGGGGAGACTTGCCAAAAAATATTGAGATTTTCTGATGCTGAACTCTCGATGTCTTGTGGCATTTGTGGGATTAAATGCGCCAAGTAGGTTTCTTTCACATACCCAGTCGCGCCACCGCCAGCACGGTAAAATCCACTCCCGGTCAGGGTCAAGACGACTAAAGCATCTAAGCGTTGAATTGCCATTGCGGTCAGAGAGGCTTCACTGGGGGGACTGGATTTAAGGGTTGTGGCAATGCAGCGAATGCCACTGAGACGACCAGCCCCATAGCGAGGCAGTTCTAAGGGGGGAATTTGGGTTTGACGCGGCGAACCGACGCCCACCCGAATGACTTGACCTCGGCGGTTGAGGTAAGTGCAGACGGGTTGGCCGATTTCGGTGCTGATGGCGGCCAGCCGCTGGGCAAATTCCGGGGTGGTCAGGCAGTCTACGGGTAAGCGTTGGTGATAAAGCCGACCGAGTTGTTTGAGTTGACTAGGTTTTAAACCTTGAAGGTTGCCGTATATCGTTTCTATAGACTTTTTTGACCAGAAATTCTGGCCCCTCCTATCTACGGTGTTCACAGAATCACAGAATATATTATATTCAGCCGGGGAAATTGTCGGGGAGACGGGGGCGATCGCGGATGATAAAATCTAGGTTTTTTCCTGTTGATGCGGTAAATTTTTTCCCACTACATAAAAATTAAGAGGATAGACCCAGTTGCTTTCCTTTCATTACCGCATAATTAAAAGTAACCGGGTTTAGCTGTTTTAATAGCAAATTCTTAGGTTCTACTGAAATAATATTACACGCCAGTTTAGTCATTCTAATTAAATTGGGCTTACCTCCATATTTTATATGAGATAAAATCTTTTGCCTAATTAAACTTTCTTCCAGATCATCTAAGTCGAGACAAAGCAAGCGCAGGGTGGGCAAAGATTTGCCTACCCTGCTACTATCTGGCCTTACATAACAAATAACAGATAACAAACAACAAGCAACAAGCAACAAGCAACAAGCAACAAAAAATATTAAACTTGTTAGTCAGCGATTCCGTCGGATGGCACGAGTTTTTTCTAAGATAAACATATTGATTTGTAAGAGAAGAAGAATTCGTGGCTAAGTCACCATCCGCAAACAAAACTCCGCAAACCCTTTCCCGGACTCCGCTGTTCGAGGTTTGCGTTGAACTGAACGCCAGAATGACTGAATTTGCTGGCTGGGAAATGCCGGTGCAATATAGCGGCATTACGGAAGAACATCAAGCAGTCCGAACCACTGCGGGAATGTTTGATATTTCCCACATGGGCAAATTTACCCTCAAAGGCAAGGATTTAATTCAGAAATTGCAGTATTTGGTGCCATCGGATTTGAGTCGGTTACAACCCGGTGAGGCTAAATATACCCTGCTGTTAAATCCCCAAGGAGGCATTATTGATGACATTATCTTTTATTACCAAGGTCAAGATGCCACCGGGGAACACCGGGGACGGATGATTGTGAATGCGGCAACTTTGAACAAGGATAAAACTTGGTTATGGAAAAATTTCCAGGGTTCTGATGTGGAATTGCAAGATTTATCCTCCGAAAAAGCGCTAATTGCAATCCAAGGCCCGGACGCAGTGAAGCATTTACAATCTTTGGTGGAAACGGATTTAACTGCTGTTAAGTATTTTGGTCATAAGGAAGCGCCGGTTGGTGGCGGTTTGGGCTTTTTCGCCCGGACAGGTTATACCGGAGAGGATGGCTTTGAGGTGATGGTAGACCCGGAAGTGGCAGTGACTCTGTGGCGTAGTTTGCTGAAGGCTGGGGTGACGCCTTGTGGTTTGGGCTGCCGGGATACTCTGCGTCTGGAAGCGGCGATGCCCCTTTATGGTCAGGATATTGATGATACGACTACGCCCCTGGAAGCGGGACTAGGTTGGGTGGTTCACCTGGATAGTAAGGGAGACTTTTTCGGTCGAGAAGTTTTGGAGAAACAAAAGCAAATTGGGTTGTCACGGCGTCTGGTGGCTTTGGAAATGCAAGGTCGCTATATTGCCCGTCATGGTTATGGGGTGAAAGCCGACGGTGAGACGGTGGGAAGAATTACCAGTGGCAGTTGGTCGCCGACTTTGCAACGTGCGATCGCTCTTGCTTATGTGTCTACGAATTTCGCGCAGCCTGGGCAAGAATTAGAAGTCGAAATCCGCGGGAAAAGTTATCCCGGTGTGGTGGTGAAAAAACCCTTTTATCGTTCTCCTCATCGGAGTTAACCGTTAACAAACTGGAGGCTTGGCCTCCGGTTTAAACCTCCGTAAAACTTGCAAATAATCTGATGCAAATAATCTGGAAGGATATATGCCTTTAATTAAAAAGCCTAATTTTCGCTCCTATTTCAATTTAAGTAATTTGCTGATCTTAGCGGGCTTGTTACTACTAGCTGGTAATTTTTTGTTGCCCCGCCGTCAAACAATTCCCAGAGTTCCTTATAGCATTTTTATCTCCTATGTGGATGCGGGAAAAGTGGCGGCTGCCCAAGTAGGAGAACAAGAAATTAGATTTTATTTAAAAAGAGAACCGCAAGAGGGAGAGGATCCGGCAGAAGCGGAGAAGCAACTGGGTCAATTACTAGCAACAACCCCGATTTTTGATTTAACTTTGCCTCAACGCTTAGAAAGAAATGGGGTAGTATTTCAAGGGGCGCCACCGCCCCAAAATACCTGGGTGGGAACTCTGATTAGTTGGGTGATTCCCCCAGTGATTTTAGTGTTAATGTTTCAGTTTTTTATGGAGCGGGATAGTCGGACTCAAGGCAGTCTTTCTTTTAGTAAGAGTAAGGCGAGAATTTATGTGGCAGGAGAAGATACTAAAATCACTTTTGCAGATGTGGCTGGGGTGGAAGAAGCCAAGACTGAGTTAGCAGAAATTGTGGAGTTTCTCAAAAATCCAGAACGCTTTGCGGCGATTGGGGCACGCATTCCTAAAGGGGTGTTATTAGTTGGCCCGCCGGGAACAGGAAAAACTATGCTGGCTAAAGCGGTAGCTGGGGAGGCTGGGGTGGCATTTTTTAGTATTTCGGCTTCGGAATTTGTGGAGTTATTTGTGGGTACTGGGGCGGCCAGAGTGCGCGATTTGTTTGAACAAGCGAAACAAAAAGCCCCTTGTATTATTTTTATTGATGAGTTAGATGCGATCGGCAAGTCTCGGAGTAGTGGGGGGACTCCTAGTGGGAGTAATGATGAACGGGAACAAACCCTGAATCAATTGTTAACGGAAATGGATGGGTTTGCCGCCGGAAAAGCTACGGTGATTGTGTTAGCGGCAACTAACCGCCCGGAAACTTTGGATGCAGCTTTGTTACGCCCCGGACGCTTTGACCGTCAGGTTTTGGTCGATCGCCCCGACTTGGCTGGACGAGAAGCGATTTTAACTACTCATGCCCAAAAGGTAAAGTTAGGAACTGATGTGGATTTACACGCGATCGCCGTGAAAACTCCGGGTTTTGCCGGGGCTGATTTGGCTAATTTAGTTAATGAAGCGGCTTTATTAGCGGCCAGAAATCGTCGGGAAGCGGTGACAAAAGAAGACTTTAATGAGGCGATCGAACGAATTATTGCTGGGTTAGAAAAGAAAAGCCGTGTCCTGAGTGATAAGGAGAAAAAAGTAGTGGCTTACCATGAGGTTGGTCATGCCTTAGTTGGTGCTATTATGCCCGGGGCTGGGAAAGTGACTAAAATATCAATTGTGCCGCGAGGAATGTCCGCTTTAGGCTATACTTTGAAAATGCCTACGGAAGACCGTTTTTTAATGGATGATAGCGAACTTCGCGAACAAATTACTATGTTACTCGGCGGTCGGGCAGCGGAAGAAATTGTCTTTAACCGCGTCACTAATGGGGCGTCAGATGATTTACAACGGGCGACGGATTTAGCTGAACGCATGGTGACAGCTTATGGCATGAGTAAGGTATTAGGGCCTTTAGCTTATCAGCAAAATGATGCCAATAATTTCTTAGGTAATCGGTCAATGAATATGCGCCGCATGGTTAGCGAAGAAACCGCTAAAGCTATTGATACCGAAGTAAAAGAGATTGTCGAAACTGCTTATGATAAAGCTTTAGCTTTGCTGAATTATAACCGCGATTTGTTAGACAAAATTGCTGGCAAATTATTAGAAACTGAGGTAATTGAAGGTGAGGAATTAGATGCCCTTTTAGGTGAAGCCAAACCTGTGCAAGAATAATCACCACAGAGACACAGAGAATACGGAGGAGATATTTAGTCTTTGTGTTCTTTGGGTCGAAAGTGGTAAAAATAAAAGCTAAGTGGAAGGAGAAAAAATGATAGTCGATATTCGTCGTTTAACGGTGGAAGAATATCATCGGATGGGAGATTTGGGAATTCTTGCTCCTGATGAACCTGTAGAATTAATTGAAGGACAAGTTATTCAAAAACCGATGAAAGGAACCCGTCATACTTCTACGGTCAGACGCCTTGAGAACTTATTGAGAAATCGTTTAGGCGATCGCGTTTTTGTTATTTCACAAGACCCAGTTCAGTTAAATGATTACTCGGAACCAGAACCGGATATTGCTTTGGTAAGACCTGACCCTTTTTATTATGAAGACCACCACCCAACCCCCAGGGAAATTTATCTCATTATTGAAGTGGCAGATAGCACTTTGAAACGCGATCGCGAGTTTAAAGGGACGGTTTATGCTAAAGCGGGAATTACGGATTATTGGGTTTTAGATATTAGCGATCGCCAGTTATATGTTTTGCGAGAACCTGAAGAAAATGGTTATCAACGAGAAGCTATTCTCAGGGAAGATGACCCGATTTCACTTTTAGCTTTTCCTAATGTAACCATGACCGTTGCGGAAATGTTAAGTCCGGTGGTTTAGGAATTAACTCCACTTCAGAGAAAGGAAATAAATATTTAATCTCTCTGATTTAATCTTTGTGTCCTCTGTGTCTTTGTGGTAATACCATTTACAAAAATTCATCCCACAGCCCCCAAAATTCGTAAGGTGGGCAGGCATATTTTACCCACCCTACCATATATGATGATGGAATGAAAGCCCACCCTACAATATAAATAGTGTCCTCTGTGTCTTTGTGGTAAAAATTAAACAGTGGAATTAGGAGAAAACAATGATAGTCAATATTCGTCGGTTAACGGTGGAAGAATATCATCGGATGGGAGATTTGGGAATTCTTGCTCCTGATGAACCTGTAGAATTAATTGAAGGACAAGTTATTCAAAAACCGATGAAAGGAAAATCTCATAGTGCGGCAGTTTCGAGAACAGATCACTTATTGAGAAATCGTTTAGGCGATCGCGTTTTAGTCAGGCTAGAAAATCCCGTTAAGTTAAATGATTACTCTGAACCAGAACCGGATATTGCTTTGGTAAGACCTGACCCTTTGTATTATGAAGACCACCACCCAACCCCCAGGGAAATTTATCTAATTATTGAGGTGGCAGATAGCACTTTGAAAAGAGATCGCGAATTCAAAGGGAAAGTTTATGCTAAGGCGGGAATTACGGATTATTGGGTTTTAGATATTAGCGCTCGCCAGTTATATGTTTTGCGAGAACCTGAAGAAAATGGTTATCAACGAGAAGCTATTCTCAGGGAAAATGACCCGATTTCACTTTTAGCTTTTCCTGATGTAACGATGAGCGTTGCGGAAATGTTAAGTCCGGTGGTTTAGGAATTAACTCCACTTCAGAGAAAGGAAGTAAATCTTTAATCTTTCTGATTTAATCTTTCTGATTTAATCTTTGTGTCCGACAGAGTTCTGTGGTAAAAAATCAAGATATGACCTAAAATCTCAAAATTATTGTATAATCAAGCCCCTTGCTCCCTTGCCCTGAATCAGGGCTGCACCTCCGCACCCCGGTTTTAGCCGTCATATTTGCCCAGGCAGGTGAGAAAATCGTCAGATCCATCAATGAAAACCGACGATAGGGGACTTGCCACTTTACAATAAACTCTGGTAAGCCCGGATAGAAGATAAGAAGGTAAGACATGGCATCCATCCGCGAGTTACATAAACAACTCATTCAAAAAGAACGCTCTGCTGTTGAAATTGCTCAAGAAAGTTTAGACCGGATTTCCAAGCTGGAACCGAAAATCCGTAGTTTCCTGGTGGTGACGCCAGAAAAAGCCTTAGCACAAGCCCGCCTGGTGGATGCCAAAATTGCCGCCGGGGAGGAAATTGGACTGCTGGCAGGAATTCCTATTGCCATTAAAGATAATATGTGTACCAAGGGAATTCGCACTACTTGTGGTTCCCGGATTTTGGAAAGTTATGTCCCCCCTTATGAGTCCACCGTGACCCAAAAACTGGCGGAAGCTGGGGCGGTGATGATGGGTAAAACCAATATGGATGAGTTTGCGATGGGCAGTTCTACGGAAACTTCTGCCTATCAATTAACCGCTAATCCGTGGGATTTAGAACGAGTTCCGGGGGGGTCTTCCGGGGGATCGGCTGCTGCGGTGGCGTCAGGAGAATGCCCGATCGCCCTGGGTTCTGATACCGGGGGTTCAATCCGCCAACCGGCTTCTTTTTGCGGGGTGGTGGGCTTGAAACCCACTTATGGTCTGGTGTCTCGGTTCGGCTTGGTGGCTTATGCTTCATCCTTGGATCAAATTGGCCCGTTTGGTCGGACCGTGGAAGATACGGCGATTTTATTACAGGCGATCGCTGGTTATGACCCCAAAGATGCCACCAGTCTCAACGTGAAAATTCCCGACTATGTTCAGGGGATCAGACCAAATTTAAAACCTAAAGGTCAACTGCGAATTGGCATTATTCAAGAAACTTTAGGGGAAGGAATCGATCCAGAAGTTGCCAGTACGGTGACAAAAGCGATCGAGGTTTTCCAAGACTTAGGGGCAGAAATTCAAGTAGTTTCTTGTCCGCGATTTCGGTATGGTTTACCCACCTACTACATTCTTGCCCCATCAGAAGCATCGGCCAACCTTGCCAGATATGATGGGGTCAAATATGGTTTCCGGGCCGAAGGTGCCAAAAATTTAATCGAAATGTATGGCAAAACTCGCGCTGCTGGATTTGGTCCCGAAGTTAAACGCCGGATTATGATTGGCACTTATACTTTATCTGCCGGATATTACGATGCTTACTATCTCAAAGCTCAAAAAGTTCGGACTCTAATTAAAGAAGATTTCGAGCGCGCTTTTGCCCAGGTGGATATCTTGGCTTGTCCTACTTCCCCCACCACCGCTTTCAAAGCTGGGGAAAAAATAAACGATCCCCTAAGTATGTATCTTTCTGACTTAATGACCATTCCGGTTAATTTAGCGGGTTTACCTGCACTAAGTCTGCCCTGTGGTTTTGATAAAAAAGGACTCCCCATTGGGATTCAATTAATCGGCAATGTTTTAAAAGAAGACTTGCTGTTGCGAGTTGCTTATGCTTATGAACAAGCTACGGATTGGATTCGGTACAAACCCAAATTAGATTTAGATTAACTGTTATTGGTTATGTATTATTGGTTGTTAGGTGTTAGTTATTAGTTGTTAGCACCTAAAATTTGTAGGGTGGGCAAAAAGTTCTAATTACCCTATCATATATGCTATCATATATGATGGTGTAATGCCAGCCCATCCTATTAACAACTAAACAACAAAAACTAACAATTAAGCACCAGAAAAAATCACTAATTATCCTCTATTTTTTATAGCCTAGCTATTAACGATCAAACCATGCAATCCTGGCTAAAAGTTTGTGTGACTTTGGCAATTTTGTTGACAGTTCTCTATGTGAGTGCTTGTCTATTTTTACTTATTAGACAAAATCGGCTTATCTTTTTCCCGTCACGAGAAATATCTGCCATTCCCACTGACTTCCAAATGGACTATCAAGAAGTGTGGTTGCCGGTGATTTCTGGGGAAAATCCGTCAGAAGCAACTACGGAAAAAGTTCATGGTTGGTGGATACCGACAGCGGCTGATGGGCGCAGCCCAATCAAATCAGAATGGGTGCTGCTTTTTCTGCATGGTAATTCTGATAATATTAGCGAAAATCTTGAGCATAGTAACCGATTTCATCAGTTGGGTTTTTCGGTCTTTATTGTAGATTATCGGGGATATGGTCTATCCCAAGGCAAGTTTCCCACAGAGTCAACAGTTTATGAAGATGTGGACGCCGCCTGGAATTATTTGGTGGAGCAACGGGGAATTCCCCCAGAAAAAATTGTGATTTATGGTCATTCTTTAGGGGGGGCGATCGCTATTGATCTAGCCAGTCGCCAACCGAATGCGGCGGGGGCAATTATCGAAGCTTCTTTTACTTCCATGCGGGATATGGTAGATTATCAGTATCCTTATTTTAATATCTTTCCTATTGATTTGATTCTGACTCATCGCTTTGATTCAATTAGTAAAATAAAAAAATTAAAAATGCCGGTACTTTTTACTCACGGGACTGCTGATGAAACTGTGCCCATTTATATGAGTCAAGAATTATTTAATGCTGCCAATGAGCCGAAGAAATTATTCATAGTCCCCAATGCGGATCATAATAATATCGCCAAAGTCAGCGGGGAAAAGTATTTTGAAACTATTCGGGAATTTATGAAATTAGTGGAATATAATTAATCAACAACACTGTAGGCGTATGTAGAGGCAAAGCATTCGCGGGTACATCTGTCAGATTAACCGATAAATTATCTACGCAAACGCTTCGCCCCTGCCCAATAAACAACTAACAACAAACAACAACTTGCCAAGCCAAGTTGCCAACAACCAACAACATTCCAACCATCAACAACCAATAAAATAACCAATAAACAATAAAATTATGTCTTTTGCTGGTTTACATATTCATACCGATTACAGTTTACTTGATGGGGCTTCTCAAGTCCCCCAATTAGTTGCCAAAGCCATTGAGTTAGAAATGCCCGCGATCGCCCTGACGGATCATGGGGTGATGTATGGGGCGATCGACTTGATTAAAGCTTGCCGGGGCAAAAATATTAAGCCCATTATTGGCAATGAAATGTATGTGATTAATGGGCCATTGGGTACGACCCAGAAAGTCCGCAAATATCACCAAGTGGTTTTAGCCAAAAATACCCAAGGTTATAAAAACTTAGTCAAGTTAACCACCGAATCTCATTTAAATGGAATGCAGGGAAAAGGCATTTTTGCTCGTCCCTGTATTAATAAAGAGTTATTGCAAAAATATCACGATAATTTAATCGTGACTAGCGGCTGTTTGGGTGGAGAGGTTCCCCAAAATATTTTACAAGGGAAATTAGCAGAAGCTAGGGAAATTGTCAAATGGTACAAAGAACTCTTTGGGGATGATTATTATTTAGAAATCCAAGACCACGGTTATCAAGAAGACCGAATTGTCAATGTGGAACTGGTGAGAATATCCCGCGAACTCAATGTAAAAATTGTGGCGACTAATGACTCCCATTTTATTTCTTGTAATGATGTGGAAGCCCACGATGCTTTGATTTGTATTAATACCCAAAAGCTGATTAGTGAAGAAAAGCGAATGCGCTATAGCGGGACGGAATATTTAAAGTCCGCTGAAGAAATGAAACATTTATTTCGCGATCATTTGCCCGATGATGTGATTGCAGAGGCGATCGCGAATACCGTAGAAGTAGCGAATAAAGTTGAAGAGTATAAAGTGTTAGGGGAACCGCGCTTCCCTGATTTTCCTGTCCCCTCCGGTCACACTGCCGATACTTATGTGGAAGAGATTGCTTGGCAAGGACTTTTAGACCGCTTAAATGCCAAGACGCGAGCGGAAATTCCCCCCGTTTATCGAGAACGGCTGGAATATGAGCTAAAAATGATTGAACGGATGGGATTTTCCACTTATTTTTTAATAGTTTGGGACTATATTAAATTTGCCAGAGATAATCATATTCCCGTAGGGCCGGGAAGAGGATCTGCTGCCGGTTCTTTGGTGGCTTATACGATGGGAATTACCAATATTGACCCGGTGCATCATGGGTTATTATTCGAGCGATTTCTCAATCCCGAACGGAAGTCAATGCCGGATATTGATACGGACTTTTGTATTGAAAAGCGGGATAAAGTGATTGATTATGTCACCAAAAGATATGGGGAAGATCGGGTAGCCCAGATTATCACTTTTAACCGCATGACCTCCAAAGCGGTGTTAAAAGATGTGGCCAGAGTTTTGGGTATTCCTTATAAGAAAGCCGATGAAATGGCGAAAATGATTCCCGTTGCGCGGGGTAAACCGGCAAAACTTTCGGTGATGATTTCTGATGATACCCCCGAACCGAAATTTAAAGAAGCCTACGAAACAGAAATTATTCCCTTAAAGGACGATCGAGGTGTAGAAATTGGCAGCATTTCCGTGCGGCAATGGTTGGATATGGCCATTAGAATTGAAGGCACCAACAAAACTTTTGGGGTTCATGCTGCCGGTGTGGTGATTTCCGCGCAACCTTTGGATGAAATTGTGCCATTACAACGGAATAATGAAGGGGCAGTGATTACCCAGTATTCTATGGAAAATCTGGAATCTCTGGGTCTGTTAAAGATGGATTTTTTGGGTTTGAAAAATCTCACTACGATTGAGAAAACCCTAGATTATATTGAGAAAAAAACCGGACAAAGACTGGATCCATATAATTTTCCTGCCCAGGAAAGAAAAGCACAAGAAATTATTAAGCGCACGGGAGAAAAAAAATTTCCTAAAGATGTGGAGGAAACCTATCATTTATTTGAAAAAGGCGATTTAGAAGGGATTTTTCAGGTTGAATCTGAAGGAATGCGGCAAATTGTGCGGGATTTAAAACCTTCTTGCATTGAGGATATTTCCTCGATTTTGGCTTTATATCGTCCGGGGCCTTTGGATGCCGGTCTGATTCCCAAGTTTATTAACCGGAAGCATGGTCAAGAGGCGATCGTTTACGAGCATAAGCTGTTGGAACCTATCTTAGAAGAAACCTACGCGGTGATGGTTTATCAAGAGCAAATTATGAAAATTGCTCAAGATTTGGCAGGCTATTCTTTGGGTCAAGCGGACTTATTGCGGCGGGCAATGGGTAAGAAAAAAGTCTCGGAAATGCAGAAGCATCGGGAGATTTTTGTGGATGGTTCTACTAAGAATGGGGTGCCACATAAAGTGGCAGAAGCTTTGTTCGATCAAATGGTATTGTTTGCCGAATATTGCTTAACTTATGAGACGGAAATTATGACCGTGGAATATGGGCCGCTACCCATTGGCAAAATTGTGGAAAATCAGATTGACTGTACGGTTTATACAGTGGATGCCAATGGCTTTGTTTATACACAGGCGATCGCGCAATGGCATGATCGCGGCACTCAAGAAGTGTTTGAATATCTGCTAGAAGATGGCAGCGTAATTCGGGCAACAAAAGACCATAAGTTTATGACCGAAGATGGGCAAATGTTGCCGATTGATGAAATTTTCCATCGCAACCTTGATTTGAAGCAGGTGCAAGTGTAAACCTGTAGGGGCGAAGTATTTCGACAGATAAATTGCAGACAAATTATTGATGAAAAGCAAAAATATATGACCGGAATGCTTCGCTCCTACAAAGAAACAACAAATATTAAAATCCACCCGAAAATAAAGACCCAACCAAACAGCGAAACTCTGGTAAAAGAGGGCTGGTGAGTTCATCAGTGGCAAATAAGGTCAGGACTCGCTCTAAAATTGCGCGATCGCGGCGATAGACTTCAATTTGTTGCTGCTGGTAGTCAACAATCCAATATTCTTGGACACCTTGGACAGAATATAATTTTAACTTGGTTTTCTTGTCTCGCTCCCGATCTTTCTCGGTTTTAGAAAGCACTTCTACGATCAATTCTGGCGCACCTGTGAGATGTCCCGAATCATCCAATAGATCGGCTAATCTCTGATGGCTAATCCATACTACATCGGGGATGACATGATCGCTTTCTGAAAATATAACGCCAGGGCTCATAACTGCTTGACCTAAACCATTTTGTTCTGACCAAAAGCGTAATTCAGTAGCAATAGCACCGGCAGCGTCTTGGTGATTCCAGTGGGGCGATCGCGTCACAAATAACTCTCCATCAATAATTTCATAGCGATTCCCATTGTCAGGAAATCCCTCTAAATCAGAAATTGTCCAACGGACTTGTTTAGTGGCAGTTTGCATCATTGCCATCACGATTGTATGAGTATTGTATGAGTTCCCCTTGATTATAACTATTTTTTCTCAGAAAGGCGAAGGGCTTTGGGGAGGTATGCTGTCAGGGCGATCGGTTCAGTTCTATAATATTCCAGAACAAAATATCATAACCATTACTTAAAAGCCAATTTATGATAAACTATTAGTAGCAACACAACCAGAAAGGAGAAAATGCGATCGCTGTTAAGTTGACTTCCAGAATAAACCTTTTTAATTCTCCATCGCCCGGAAAACATCAAGCAGATTATTAAAAATAGAGCCCGAAAAGGAGCCAATTATGAGTCAAGTATTGAACTTAGAAATTCCCGAAGAAATTTACCAGCCTTTGGTAGAAATTGCCCAACGCCGTGGACAGTCTCCAGAAGAGTTCACGCTTCAATGGTTAATGGTTTCTATCCAACATTTTACCGACGCTCCTCTGGAACCATTGATCGGTTCAGTTCAAAGTAATATTCCAGACTGGACAGAACACCATGACCATTACTTGGGAGAAAATTTATTGAAAAAGGAAATATTTAAATGTCAAAACTTTTTGTAGATAGGTCTGGTTGGGGAAACTTAGTTGATAGATCCCAACCGTTTCATCCTCTAGCTGCAACTCTCTACCGACTTGCCCGCCAACAGAATCACAAAATTATTACCACTAATTGCATCATGGCTGAACTGGTCGCATTACTAACCAGTCCCTTACGACTTACAAGACCTCAAGTTATTACGTTTGTTGCAAGCTTAGGACAATCTCCCTATATTGAAATATTACATATTGACGCTGAAACAGATACTCAAGCATGGCAATTGTTGAGCAGTCGAGAAGACAAAAACTGGAGTTTAGTTGACTGTTCTAGTTTTGTGGTTATGCAACATTAACCAGGTTTTTAGGATTTTATTCGCTGACCTACGGCAGGAATTAAGGCTATTAATGTCCGCTAGATTTTTTAATTAATCGATCACTCTCACCGAAAATCCTGCCCACCCTACCTCTGGAGATAAAATTTATGGTAAAATATTAGTAGCTTTACCAGATAGGATAAAATTATGCTAACCCTAGAAATGGCTATTCAAAAAAACGATACACTTTAGATTAATAAAAGTAAATCAGAAATCATTGATGATTTAATAATTCAAATAAATTTATCCCATGCTTTCAAATAATAATCCTAAAATAAACAGCTACTTGAACAACTATTTGAAAATTTTTGAAATTGCCGAAATCTGGAAAAACGAAGACATTACGGCTGAATCCTTACGCTTAAAAGCAGGAAATATATAAAAATAATATGATAAAATTGATTGATAAAACCACAACCGAACCCAAAAAAGGTGACTTGGAATACTGGCAGCAGCAAATCACCCAAGACTGCCTACCTAGAGCTAAAATTTCTAGATAATTTTGTTAACAATGTCACAAATAAAGCCACAAAAATCCACAAAAATGCTGCTGAACAAAACCTCGGAAAATTGAGACAATTATAAAGGACAATCAAGTCAAATATTTAATCATTGGCGGCAGAGTAATTGTGATTGATGATATCTCGACTAATTTTATCGAACTAGAGAATCTCAAAAAAATAAAAATAGCCGATTTAGAAAATCTTGAACCATACCATGTTGAATAAATCATGCAACAATAGCTTACAAGTAGGTTGAACTACCGGGTGCCGACCCTGCCTGTAGCCAGAAAAAGCGTCAGTTGCCCACCCTACCTCTGGATTCGATTATAATTTAGTAGTTTACTACGGGAGTTATCGGCGTGGTTAAAATTATTTCTCGTCAACGAGTAGGCACAGAAAATGTTTATGATATCGGCGTGGTGCAAGACCACAATTTTTTGTTAGGCAATGGGTTAGTAGCTTCTAATTGCTTTAATAAATCCCACTCTACTGCCTACGCTTATGTCACCTACCAAACCGCCTATTTAAAAGCGAATTATCCGGCAGAATATATGGCGGCACTGCTGACGACAAATAGTGGCGATCAGGATAAGGTGAATAAATATATCGCCAACTGTACCAGTATGGGGATTACGGTACAACCGCCGAATATTAATGAGTCAGAAGTGGATTTTACCCCGGTGGGCGATCGCCAAATTTTGTTTGGACTTTCCGCCATTAAAAATGTGGGAGAAGTAGCATTTCGCTCCATTTTAGAGGCGCGGGCAGAGGAAAAACCTTTTAAATCTTTGCCGGATTTATGCCAACGCGTAGACCTGCATAAAGTCAATAGCCGAACTTTAGAATCTTTGATTAAATGTGGGGCACTAGATTGTCTAAATTCTAATCGCAAACAAAATCTTGAGCATTTGAAAATGGTGCTCGATTGGGCGCAAAAAAAAGCCAGAGAAAAAGAAAGTGGTCAAATGAATATTTTTGACGTTCTTGGCGGCAATGATAACGGGAATCAAGCAGAATTTGAAGTGGCACCCAGCCCGCCCAATACTCCCGATTTTAGCCTCCAGGAAAAACTCCAGTTTGAAAAAGAACTGCTGGGTTTTTATGTTTCTGACCATCCCCTGAAAGCAATTCAAACAAACTCTCGCTTGCTCGGCTTAATTAATTTGGGGGATTTAGCTGATTATGCCTCAGAAAAGAAAACTATTAGCGCCATTGTCATGCTGAATGCGGTCAAAGAAGTGATGACTAAAAAAGGCGAGCGCATGGCCATTGTGCAAATGGAAGACCTCACCGGATCTGTTGAGGCGGTGATTTTTCCCAAATCCTATCAACCCCTTGAAGCTTATATCAAAGCAGATCGTCGGTTAATTATTTGGGGAAAAGTAGACCAACGAGATGACAAAGTGCAAATTATTCTCGAAGATGCCGAACCCATAGAACAGGTAAAAATGGTGATGGTAGAACTCAGCACCCACCAAGCAGGGGATATTCAAGAACAGCATCGGTTAAAAGATATTTTACTGACTAATAAAGGGGAAGCCGATCGCGCTAAAGTTCCGGTGGTAGGAGTTATAAATGATTCTACTGAGCCTATTTTTGTCCCCTTTGGTCAACGGTTTCGGGTAGAAGATAGTCATACTTTAGTCAAGGCATTGCAATCAGCGGGATATGCTGCTCGGTCAGAGGCGATCGCGGTAAATTAAGGGATATTAAATAGTTGACTATGCACCAAATAAATTATCCCGCTTGTGAACAGTTAACCCCAATCGGCAATAAAATCGCTAAAATTGGGATTGATGATATTCCAGCGAGGTTGATTTATGCCACAGTTTTTACTAACTTGGTTGGTTGCAGCAATTTCCTTGGTGATTACTGCCAAAATTGTCCCCGGTTTTACTCTAGATACTTTCACCGCTGCCGCGCTTGCCGCCATAATTATGGGATTAATCAACGCGATCGTCCGACCCATTTTAGTTTTGATGACGTTACCCCTAACAATTTTAACTTTGGGTTTATTTCTGTTAGTCGTCAACGCCATCTCCATTGGGTTGGTCGCTTACCTAACTCCCGGATTTGATATCACGGGTTTTTTCCCAGCAGTAATTGGTTCAATTGTTCTATCCTTCGTCTCTGGTTTACTAAATAAATTTCTCGGCACCGATAATCAGGAAGCTTAATCTCAGCCTAAATGCAGGGATCTGCCGTCGGCAGAGAGAGGAGCGGACGGAGCAGAGGAAATGAGGAACTTTTCCCCCCGCACCAAAAGCACCGAAAGCCCCCCGCACCAAAAGCACCGTCCGCTCCTCCGCTCCCCCGCACCAAAAGCACCTCACCGTAGAGGATAGAGAATATTTTTGGCGATCACCTTGACAAGTCATACTGATTATGATTAAGTAAAAATTGCCAAGTTAATTATGGGGTTATCAAACCGATCTATCAGGGATCTGAGATAATTCTCAGGGCTCTAATTTGACAGTTCTAAACATCTAATCAAGAGTAAGGATAATACTATGCATCATCTAGAAAAAGTGCCAGATGTCGTGTTCAAAACCCGTGTCAGAGATGAGTCCGTCGGCGGCCCCAATCCATTTCGTTGGCAAGACCGTACTACTCAAGAACTGTTTGCCGGTAAGCGAGTAGTTGTATTTTCTCTTCCTGGTGCATTCACTCCCACTTGTTCTTCTACCCATCTTCCTCGCTACGAAGAATTGTATGACGAAATCAAAGCCCAAGGCGTCGATGAAGTTATTTGCATATCCGTAAACGATGCCTTTGTGATGTACCAGTGGGGCAAACAGCAAGGAGTAGAAAAAGTCTTCTTGCTCCCCGATGGTAACGGTGAATTTACTCGTAAAATGGGGATGCTGGTTGACAAGTCTAATCTGGGCTTTGGGATGCGTTCTTGGCGGTACTCAATGGTGGTGAACGATTGCAAAATTGAGAAGATGTTTGTGGAACCCGGTTACTCTGATAACTGCCCCACCGATCCCTTTGAAGTGTCTGATGCAGACACCATGCTGAACTACCTAAAATCTGCTAAGTAATCAGTGATTTTCATTGGTTTCTGAATAGATAAACGGGAAAACAAGGGGAAGAATTTAGAGGATTTATGCTCTCAATTCTTCCCCTTTACTATATCTACCTAATCTACCGATTAAAAGATTAAAGGAGGATTCAACTATGACGATCGCACCAAAAATTCTCGCCTTTGCTGGCAGTACACGCACCGATTCTTTCAACAAAAAATTGGTAAAAATTGCCGCTGCCGGGGCGAAAGCTGCCGGGGCGGAAGTCACTTACTTAGACTTGCGTGATTTGCCCATGCCTTTGTATGACCAAGATTTAGAAGATCAAGCCGGACTTCCGGAAAATGTCCTCAAGTTTAAGCAGTTAATGAAATCCCATCAAGGGTTATTAATTGCTTGTCCTGAATACAATAGCTCGATTACTCCTGTATTAAAAAATGCGATTGATTGGGCTTCTCGTCCCGAACCGGGAGACCCACCTATGGGGTTAGCTTGTTTTAGAGATAAAGTGGCGGTGATTATGAGTGCTGCTGCCGGTGGTTTCGGCGGTTGGCGTGGCTTGGTTCATGTGCGAGCTATTCTGGGTAATATTGGGGTGTTAGTTTTGCCAGAGCAAAAATGCATTCCCCAGGCTTATGAAGCCTTTGATGAACAGGGTAATTTAAAAGATGCTCAACAACACGCATCGGTGGTAGAATTGGGGGCTAAATTAACCAGAGTTGTGGGTAAATTACATAGTTAAATTATCTAGTTAATTAGGGAACAGCCAGCTTTCGGATCCGGGGGGATTTCCTTTTTTCTTTTTTCTTTTTTCTTTTTCCTCTTTCTTCTTTCCCCCAACCAACTTGCCAACCAACAACCAACAACCAACAACCAACAACCAACAACCAACAACCAACTAACCTTAAACTTATGCCACCTCCACCCGATCGCGTCCTTGTTTTTTTGCTTGGTAAAGCGCTGCGTCTGCTGCCCGAATTACTTCTTCAGCCGTAGCCCCATGATAGGGAAAACAAGCCACCCCCACAGAAGCAGTATTCCGCCGGGTGGCTGTGGATATGTTTACAGACTAAGCTGGGGTGAGTTTGCGTCACCCAATGAGCTTGCAACCGCCTCAATGCCCAACAGTCTGAGTACATAAATGATTTTAAATCAGCAAATAAGTCACCCCAATTTGTCACCAGTTCGACAAATTCTCCCGCTTCATCAGTTCTAAATATGGCGCCAGAAATGTCGGGAAATAGAATTTGTACTGAGGCAGCGATCGCTATTATGATTTCGCCGTGACGACGCGCTCGCGTCCCCGATCTTTTGCTTCGTACAAAGCGGCGTCTACCTTACAAAACAATTCTTGATAGAATTCTTGATAGGTATTGCCATGTTCAGGACAGCAGACCACGCCAATTGCATCAGCATAAATCAGGATAAATTTAGCCGATAAATAGCCGATAAATAATTTTATTAACTGCTTTAATTTACTAACTATAACCAATTAAAAAATAATTATTCTGCCAAAAATATTGAATATGAGTAAAATACTAAATTATTTGAAGAAATCATGCGATAATATATGCGATAATATATGCGATAATAGTTTCAGCGATAATTAATTGATTTTTTATAACAATAATTTTAGCAACTTTGGGTTAGAGAAAAATGGCGATCGCTTCTGACAATTATGTCTCTGGTTCGACAACAAACCGAGCAACATTGATTGTTTGTTATTTGTTATTTATTTGTGGGAGCATTTATTATTAGTTGTTCGCTCCCAGTCCGAAATTCGCCGCTATTCCGTTCCCCTTTCTCGCCCTGTTCCTCTGAGAAGCGCTATATGATGCACATTCATCCGCCCTACCCTTGGCCACAAACTGAATCAGAAGCCCTGGCAATTCAAGAAAAATGGCGATCGCAGGTGAAGACCACTCCAGATTTTTCATCGGTAAACTATGTGGCCGGGGTGGATTTGGCCTATAGTGCGGACGATACCATCACCAAAGCCGCGCTCGTCGTGTTAAGTTTTCCTGACTTGCAACTATGCGATCGCGCGATCGCCTTGCGCCCCACGACCTTTCCCTACATTCCCGGTTTCCTGTCATTTCGAGAAGTTCCGGCGGTCTTGGATGCCTGGGAAAAACTGAAGATTTGCCCGGATTTATTGCTTTGTGACGGTCAGGGTTTAGCCCATCCCCGCCGATTCGGGTTAGCTTGTCATCTGGGAGTTTTGACCAATATTCCTGCAATTGGAGTGGCGAAATCTCGATTTATTGGTCAACACGATCCATTGGGGGAAAACCGGGGCAGTTGGCAACCGTTAATTGACCAAGGAGAAATTGTCGGCGCTGTGGTGCGATCGCGCACTGGCGTCCAGCCGATTTATGTTTCAATTGGCCATCGCCTTGATTTAACCACCGCGATCGACTATGTTTTGCAATGTACCCCGAAATATCGTTTACCAGAAACCACTCGTCTTGCGGATCAACTCGCTTCAATGTAGGGGCAGTAGGGGCAATCGATCGATTATCTCCACTAAGTCTTCGTCACATTGAAGATCCCGATTAGGTAAGTAAAAATAGCTACCAGTAATCCGAGGATTGATTCAATGGCATTTCATATCTACGATCTAGGCCCACTAAGTGGAAAACTCCAGGAGTATGCCGATATGAACGGCATGATTCCCGAAGCCGGGGACAAATGGCAGGATTTTCGGTGGCCCCGCAGGAATACCAAAGCTTTTAAAGCCCAAGGTCACGATGAAAAACTCTGGGAGGAGTTCGTGGCAGAAGCGATCGCTGCTACCGCCAAAGCATTTCAGCAACTAGATGATCTGGAATGGCCAGATTAATGCCATGAGCATCACTCACTTGCTCCCACAAATGCTCCCACAAAAACCGGGTTTTTGACTCAAGGATCGCCGCGGCCAAAATTATCCCAAAAACTTGGTTTTTATGCGGTTTTTAATGCAGTTTTTAATGCGGTTTCTGATGCGGAATTCACCTCAGAATAGCATACGGCGCGATCGCGTCCCTGAGTTTTCGCCTGATAAAGTGCCACATCAGCTTGGGCAATTAAAGTTGCCGGGACTTCTTCCGGTGTGGGAATCATCGTTGATATCCCTAAACTCAACGTCACCCAAGGACTAACCTGAGAAGCGACATGATGAATATACAATCTGCTCACCTGTTCGCGGATATTTTCTGCCACTTTCATCGCCCCAGACTGAGGCGTATTTGGTAAAATTACCGCAAATTCTTCGCCCCCATAACGAGCTACTAAATCAGCCGGTCGCCGCACTGCTTTTTGCACGGCATAAGCAACTTTTTGCAAACACTCATCTCCAGCTAAATGCCCATAAGTATCGTTATAATTTTTAAAATAATCAATATCACAAAGAATCAGCGACAAATATTGGCTTTCTCGGCTTAATCTTTGCCATTCTTGCTGGAGACATTGGTTAAATTTTCGTCGGTTAGCCACTTGAGTCAACCCGTCTAATGTCGCCAGCCGATTTAACTGATCGTTAGCTTGTTCTAGTAACCGAATCGTCATCAAATTAATTTGGGCTTGGGCATAAATTAACTGATGCACATCCACCAACCGGTAAACTTGCGGCTCAATTTCGACAATAATTGGCTCTAACAACACAGCAGGCGAGCGGCACACCGCATCCGCTGCCGCCGTCACAATCTTCGTTGAAGCGGGATAGATTAATAACTCAACTTTGGCAAAATTATATAATGTTTTAATTGGCCGTTTTAAAAATAATTCTAAACCATAAGGACGGCTGAGATGTTGCAAAAACCTTTGTCGAGAAATCATCCCCATTAACCGACCCTGCTGCGTTAAAATCACTCCAGGCAACAAGGGATTTTTGTCAAAAATTTTCGCCGCTTCCTCTCCTTTTTGCTCCCATTCAACTTGAGCATCATATAATAATAGTTCTTCGAGGCTTGACTGAGGATTCCACAAGTGCGAATTACTCAGAAATGGCGGTATATTAGCTGGTTGGGAATCTGTGGAAATACTTAACATAAGTGTAAGAAAGTGTGAAAAATGTCTTGATAGGGTTGATTCAATTATTCAACAAGTACATCCGGGCTGCACCGCTGCACCTCTGAGGAACGGTTTTTTTGCCATTTTTACCCTATTTCTGGGTCAACCCGTCAAAAATCCCGTTTTTGCCTCCTCGCTCCCTACACCAATGTTCTACTCACTGGATCCTAGAGGCGATCGCGGGTCTCTTGCCCAGCATCTTCGCCCAGCATCTTCGCCAAGCATCTTCGCCCAGCATCATTGAGTTATAATCAATTAATTATGAGCTTATAATAATTGTAACTCAAGGATAGGTTTTATCTCAACTAAAGTGATAATTTGTTCATCATTAACTTAATTTAATCAAGCTTAATTTATTTTTAAAGTAAAATTAAGTTTTTATTAAAGCTGCAAAAAATCTGCGGATGGTGGTTTTAAGGGAGCATTCGTAGGGTGGGCAAAAAAATTACCCAACCTACAATATATGATGGTGTAATTTTGCCCACCCTACAATATAAATATTGTTGCATAACTTTTTGTAAATAGTCTAATTTATTGCAAATTTATTGCAAATTTATTGCAAAACCCGAAAAGTTAAATTAATTCTGGGCTGAGTTGACTTAGCCATTTTCGGCACATGATGCTGCCAAAACTTTTGAGTATCACCTTTCATCACCAAAAAATCACCATCACTTAAATTAAGTTCAAATTTAACTTGGCGATCGTCCCTACGTCTAAAAATAAACCGCCTGGTTTCTCCCAAACTCAGAGAACCAATAACCGCACCTTTGGCTAATTCTTTTTCATCATCACTATGCCAACCCATATAATCCTGACCATCGCGATATAAATTCAGCAGAACGCCATTAAACTGAGTATCAACTAAAGGCTCGATTTTTTGTTTAATTTGTAATAGCGGTGCATTCCAGGGCAACGGCTGCATTGTCACCTGGGAATAAGTATAAGCCTTAGTTCCATAGTAAGCGGTTAAGCGAGGCTGAAGCACCGATTTGCCAAAAATTTTTATCGGTTCGTGTTTCCATTCAATTTGATTCAATAAATCGGTAAATAGTTGGTCACTTTCTGGCGGTTGAAATAAGCCGGGATAGAAAATAACTTCGGCATTTGGTAGTTCTAGGTTTTGGCCAAGGGTATTTGCATTTATCTTAGGCATAGGATTATCTATAAAAACCAATAGTTATTTTCGCAGAAAATTATTATATAATTAACTGAATTAAATTAAATTTTTAATTCTAATTAACTTGAAATTAAAATTATCTTAATCCCAACATTTTCTATTTGAAATAAGGGGCGAGCGCTTTTCTCTTCCAACCATAAAATAGACCGGGTTTCTTCTGTGAATATTAGGAATTATCTGTTGCAGCGAAAAAGAAACCCGGTTTCTGGGGTTTTGGGAGTGGCTGGTGAGGCAAAGAAACCGGGACTAATGTTGTGAATATCAGGAGTTATCTGTGGGTGGCGAGAAAGAAACCCGGTTTCTGAGTTTCTTCTAATTCAGGCACAAAAAAACCGGGTTGCTGCAAAAAAACCCGGTTTCTAAACTTAACTTTGATCCAGTTTTAACACCGCCATGAAAGCTTCTTGGGGTACATCAACAGTACCGATCGCTTTCATGCGTTTTTTCCCTCTCGCTTGCTTTTGTAGCAGTTTCTTTTTCCGGCTAATATCACCGCCATAACATTTCGCCAACACATCCTTACGCAAAGCGGGAATATGTTCGCTGGCGATTACTCGACTGCCGATCGCGGCTTGAATGGGCACCTTAAACTGATGACGGGGAATTAATTCTTTCAGTTTTTCCACCAAAGCCCGTCCTACCCCATAAGCCTTATCACGATGAACAATCATCGCCAAAGCATCCACGGGGTCATGATTAATCAGAATATCCATCCGCACCAGGGGATTTTCTCGATAGCCAATCAAGTGATATTCCATACTGGCATAGCCGCGAGAGCGGGACTTCATCTGGTCGAAAAAGTCCGTCACTACCTCAGCCAAAGGCACCTCATAGACCAAAGTCGTCCGTCCTTGGGGGAGATATTTCATATCCTTAAACACCCCACGGCGACTTTGCGCCAATTCCATCAAAGTGCCCACAAATTCCTCTGGGGTAATCATCTCCACCTGGACATATGGCTCTTCGATTTTTTCCCGTTCCGTCGGGTCGGGCAAATGGCTAGGATTATCCACCAACAACACCTCTCCCTTTACCGTCGTCACCCGGTAAACCACCGAAGGAGAAGTGGTGATTAAGTCCAAGTTATATTCCCGTTCCAAACGCTCTTGGACAATTTCCATGTGCAACAAGCCCAAGAAACCGCAGCGGAACCCAAATCCCATCGCGCTAGAAGTTTCTGGTTCATAAGACAAGGCGGCATCATTCAGCTTCAGCTTTTCCAAGGCTTCCCGTAAATCCCCAAACTGATCCGCGTCCGTGGGAAATAAACCCGAAAATACCATCGGCTGGGCTTCTTTATAACCGGGCAAAGGTTGAGCCGCGGGTTTTTTCGCCAAGGTAATGGTATCGCCGACCCGGGCATCTTGCACCGCCTTAATTGCTGCGGCGATATAGCCCACTTCCCCTGCGTGGAGTTCTTCAACTTGTTTTTGATCGGGAGCGAGGACGCCGAGTTCGTCAATTTCATACTCTTTGCCCGTAGCCATCAAGCGGATGCGATCGCCCTTTCTCACCGTGCCATCCATCACCCGGAAATAGACAACCACCCCGCGATAAGCATCGTAATAACTATCAAAAATCAATGCTCGCAAAGGTTCTGAAACCGTATCTGCCGGTGCAGGGATTAAATGGACAATTGACTCCAGAATTTCCGGGATGCCGATGCCTTCTTTGGCGGATGCCAGAATTGCACTACTGCAATCTAAGCCAATAATCTGCTCAATTTCTTCCTTCACCCGGTCTGGTTCTGCCCCAGGCAGATCAATTTTATTCAGGACGGGGATAATCTCTAAATTATGTTCTAAAGCTAAATAGACATTGGCCAAGGTTTGCGCCTCGACTCCCTGAGAAGCATCGACCACCAGCAAAGCCCCTTCACAAGCGGCCAAACTGCGAGACACTTCATAAGAAAAATCCACGTGCCCTGGAGTATCAATCAGATTCAGCACATACTCTTGACCATCACTGGCTTTGTAATTCATCCGGGCTGCTTGCAGTTTAATCGTAATCCCGCGCTCCCGTTCTAAGTCCATATTGTCTAGAAACTGTTGTTTCATCTGACGGTCATCGACGGTGCCGGTAATATGTAGCAGCCGATCGGCCAGGGTAGACTTACCGTGGTCGATGTGAGCAATAATCGAAAAATTACGAATCCGAGAAACAGGAACGTCGGTCATGGGTTTGGCTATATTAGGCAGATAAATAGTTAGCGATCGATTCACTCAAGCAGATGCCCTGATTACCACCAAAGGCATCCTCAGCGATTCGCTTCCGCGATCCCGAAAGAGAATCGAAATCGGCAAATTAACATATTGTAAATATATTGTAATCCTAATTCTGTTCCATCATAGTTAAGCAGAAAGCAATTCCCTTGGCTGATTTAAGCATCCTCTTTATCTCCCCTTTATCTATATACAGTAGGATATACTAGGGCATATAGTCGGGGCAACGCTCGCTTGCCCCTAACAGATATGGAGGCGCCCATCCCGTAAATTATGGGCTTTTCCCTTTTCCTTTTTCCCTTTCACTTCTGCCCAAAGTCCGCGCATCAAGTCCAGGTAAGGTTTTTTTGACAAACGGGACAAATTGGGACAAATATTTAAATCCCGTCACAATAATTTCCCTAAACTCTGCCTCTTCTGTCCTTTTCCTTTCTCTTTCAGAACCAATCCATCGTACAATTACTGATATGAGGTTAGCCAACAGCCAATCCTCTATGAAGTTTTTTAGTTGTTTTGGTGAATATTTTGGACTTTTTACTATGGATGAACAGATCGTAGAGTATCGGAGATCCCCTCAAAAGGTAGAATTGTCTGTCCATCTGGATTCTCAACTGGTCGATCAAGTTAACCACCTGACCAATGACCCCAGCAAGGTGATTGAAGCGGCGTTAAGACAGTGGCTTCGCGGTGAGTTAAAACAAGATGAGGATCTCACTCGTAACCTGTTGAGAAATCCACCTGTACCGCCGAGAGGTGAATGGAATGATTAAACAAGCTTAAACAAGCTTCAAGAATTGACGTGAATGTATCGGAAATGCGTTCACGTTTTTGCTCAGTCCAGTCAGATTTTCCGCTTTACCCTAAGACACGCTTCATGCGTGAATCCACAAGCGTTTTAGGGGATTGTCGTGAGGGCGATTCGCTTTCTCGCTGGTAGGGGCGATCCTCTTGAAAAGCCCCTACTGGAATAACCGGATTTGGTATAAATATCTAATTCATAATATGTGATAGTTAATCCTGATATTCAATATCATTGAATGTAAAATTAATATGTGTAATTAATCCGGCCTTGAATGTCGCTGACTAGCATTATATATTACGGCGGATTCCAGGCAAACTCAGCCAGAAATAATTAATTTACACTATGCTGAGGTTCGGTAAATATACGGGGTGCTGGTTGACTACTCTCTGACAAAATTCAGGGATTTTGGCTATTGCTCCTGCGGGAACTCCGGGAATCTTTTTTAAAGATTTGGTAAAGAATATCGGATTCACCCCAAAAAGTTCTGGCAAGTATGTAAGAATTTTCAGTAGATACTCGGAGGTAATACCTCAGATTGCTTTCTGAGAATTTACGGAGCCATCTAGGGATTTACATTGACGGATATTTCCCTAGAAGGCTCAGAGAGGAAAATCTCAATGAGGGCAAGCATCGATTCAGGTGATGACAGTCTTTGGTCACGGTTTTAAGCCAAAACCCTGTAAAGATTTGCCAGTTAAAATTTTGAATAATCAACAAAAGTAATGCGAAAAAACGCAGCATTTTTGCTTATGAAGGGTGACAATGAAGATGATTCAGGTTATGTGCAATCCATATACTCAAAATACTCAAAATACTCAAAATACTCAAAATACTCAAAATACTCAAAATACTCAAAATACTCAAAATACTCAATATAATCAACTTTTACTTGCGGCGATCGCTGCACTTCGGTCAATCCAAGAACTGCCGAAATTATATGAGCAAACCGCCCATAGTTTAGCTGCTACTTTGGGCGTGAGCAAATGTTTGATTCTCGACCGACCATTGAGCCAGTTTTCTACAGTAGTTGCCGTCGCCGATCCCGAAGGGTCATCGGCATCAATGTTAGGACAAAAAACGATTAAATTCAATGAAATTTATGCCCAAAAGGCGCTAACCAGTCTTCATCCCATCACCCTGAAAAATCTCCCCAGCGCTCGCCCATTTCCTGCCCAATCATTAATGATTATGGCCACCAGCTATAATCAAGAACCGAATGCTTTAATTTATTTATATCAGTGCGATCGGTCTCGGTCTTGGACTGAAGCTGAACTAGACTTTGTGGCACAGTTAGCCGCACAAGTGGGCTACTATATTGCTCACTTGACCATGCAACAAGAGTTAGAAGCATGCCAAAAAAAAGTTAAACAAGCAACCAGTACGAGCGAAAAATTTTTACAGAACATCAGTGATAAACTGCGTAACCCAATGAACGCAATTATTGGCTCACTTGCCTTAGTCTTAGATGATGTGTTTGACGATCCAGAAGAACAGCGAGAATTCATCCAAGACGCCCATCGTTCATCCTTGGAACTCCTGCACACGATTAATGATTTACTGTATTTTTCCGATTTGCGACGTAATCCAATGTCCAAAGAATTGGGAAAACCTGTGAAGTTAAGTAAAATTCTCAGCGAAGTAGAACGATTAACCCAAGCCCGCGCCGAACATCAAAACTTATACTTAAATATCATTGAACCACCTAATTGTGAAGATATTATTTTATCTGCCAATGAGTCTCGATTATTACAAGTTTTTTTAAATGTGGTCGGCAACGGGATTAAATTCACGCACTCTGGGGGTGTCACCATTACTTGTGAGGTGATTACCGAACCAGCCATAGTGCATGATCAAGAATATCCTGGCTGGGTAAAAGTTCGCGTGAGTGATACGGGAATTGGGGTTCCCAGTGAATATCTGCCACGAGTTTTTGAACCATTTTTTCAAGTTCACGATCCCCGGACAAGTCCTTATCCCGGTACAGGTTTAGGATTATCTATTTCTAAAAAATTGATCGAACTGATGGGTGGAGAAGTCCATTTTTACAGTATGGGTGAAGGGTTGGGATCGACTACGATTTTTACCGTACCACTGTATCAAACTCCCCTCAAAATTTGCCGGGCGTCGTAGTCGTAGCTAGGTATAGGCAGTCAAGAATCCACGGACTAAAAACCATGCGATCGCCTAATTTTTCCCGTAAATTTTCCCGAATCGCGATCGCTGCTTGAAAAATATCGCTGCATCATAATCATATTGCCCCATTTGAAAATAAATCCCCTCAATACTGTTCAAACCACTGTTCAAACCACTGTTCAAACCACTGTTCAAACCACTGTTCAAACCACTGCCGAGAGCGAATTCCCATAGGCGAATTTTTAAAAATTGTTGATAAAAATTTAAGGCTTTTTGATAGTTAGCTTGTTTATTATAGACCAACCTAATTCTAAGCATAGTCGCCGCTTATCCGGCTAAATTTACAATTTTTTGCCGCAATTTTAGCACTTATTGATAAATTTATACCGCTTCTGGACAGCGCCGACTCCGATACTCATCTAATCCCGTTTTTTCTTGGCGAGCGATTTCGTCTGTTTCTGGTATTTCTGCGGAGGTTAACTTGGTAAATCCCCCAGATTTTTTTGGCAGATTTTTTATAGCTTTTTATAGCAAATAATTGGCCACGTTAGGGCAGACATGGGAGCGCTGCCCCTACCCGGTTAACAACCCGTTAGGGCAGACATGGGAGCGCTGCCCCTACCATACGTTGCCAACCCCCTGCCGATCGCCGCCACTTACTGTAAACTTACGTAAAGTTACTCTCAGAATTTAGCCATTAATATGCTTAATCTGCTCTCAGATCGCAAAATACTGACCACCTTGCTTGTCAGTTGCCTTACCCTGATGGTGTGGTTAAACTTTGTCCCTGCTGCCGCTGCCCTCGGTGGCACACAACCCACTATTGGCGAACCGGCGCCCGCATTCACCTTACCGACGAATAGCGGTGATGGGGAAATTTCTCTTCAAGACTATCGGGGTCAGTGGTTGGTTGTCTATTTTTACCCCAAAGATTTCACCTCTGGCTGCACTCTTGAAGCCCGAAAGTTTCAGCAAGACTTACCGAAGTATATCGAAAGAAATACTCAAATTTTAGGGATTAGTGCCGATGATGTAGACTCTCATGCGAAATTTTGCGATGCGGAAGGTTTAAAGTTTCCGTTGTTAGCAGATACCGACGGGGCAGTTAGTAAAGCTTACGGCTCTTGGTTGCCTCCTTATTCTTTACGTCACACTTATATTATTGACCCCAATGGCATTTTGCGGGAGAAATTTTTAAAGGTCAGACCACCGGTTCATAGCCAAGAAGTGCTGGCTCGGTTGGATGAGTTACAAAAAAGTGATTCTTAGGGAGAATTTTATCTCATTTTCCATTAAAAGTGCCTAGGTTCGGTAGGGTGCGTTAGCGTTCAGCGAATCCGGCGAAATTCAATTTAATTTTATGACCGCGTAGCGCACCGTTTTTGATGATTAAAATGGTGCGTCTAGGCGGACAGATAAATTAACCCTGGGGAAAAGGGGAATCAAAAATTAGCGCCGCATGACACACCCTACAACTACCAGACTCCACCGTTAAAAATCAATGGTCATCGGCGCACGGGGGAAAGGAATTACATCCCGGATATTTTGCATCCCGGTCATAAATTGCACCAGACGATCAAATCCTAAACCAAAACCAGCGTGTTCTACGGTTCCATAGCGGCGTAAATCTAAATACCACCAATAGTTATCTAATGCTAGTCCTTGCTTTTGAATGCGGGACTCTAAAACATCCAGCCGTTCTTCTCTTTGGGAACCGCCGACAATTTCGCCAATTTTCGGGGCTAAAATATCCATTGCCGCTACGGTTTTATTGTCATCATTTAAGCGCATATAAAACGCTTTTATTTCTCCGGGGTAATCTGTGACAATTACGGGCTTTTTAAACAGTTCTTCGGCTAAGTAGCGCTCGTGTTCTGATTGTAAATCCAAGCCCCATTTTACCGGAAATTCAAATTTTTTGGGAGCTTTTTCTAGGAGAGAAACTGCTTCGGTGTAGGTAATCCGTTCAAATTGGTTATTGATAATATTATCAGCGGTGGCTAATACGGTATTATCAATGCGTTGATTCAAAAATTCCATGTCGTCCGGGCAAGTTTCTAGGACGGATTTGAAAATATATTTTAAGAACGCTTCGGCTAAATCCATGTCCCCTCTCAGGTTACAAAAAGCCATTTCCGGTTCCACCATCCAAAACTCCGCTAGGTGGCGAGAAGTGTTGGAATTTTCCGCCCGAAAAGTTGGCCCAAAGGTGTAGACATTGCTAAAAGCCATCGCCATGACTTCCGCTTCTAACTGTCCGCTGACGGTGAGAAATGCCGGTTTGCCAAAGAAGTCTTGACTATAGTCAATGTCTTGAGATTTGGTGCGCGGGGGTTCTTTGAGGTTAAGGTTGGTTACGGCAAACATTTCCCCCGCCCCTTCGCAGTCACTTGCGGTGAGGATGGGAGTATGAACCCAGAGAAAACCCCGTTCTTGGAAGAATTGATGAATGGCGTTAGCGGCAGCGTTGCGGACTCGGAAGACAGCCCCAAAGGTGTTGGTGCGCGATCGCAGATGGCTAATCGTCCGCAAGAACTCAAAAGAGTGCCGTTTCTTTTGCAGGGGATAAGTTTCTGGATCCGACTCTCCCAACAGTTTACAGGTTGACGCTTTCAGTTCAATGCGCTGTCCTTTTGCGGGGGATGCCACTAATACCCCGGTTAATTCTACCGAAGCCCCAGTATTTAAGCCCTTGACTACTTCCTGGTAGTTGGGCATCTCAGGACTGAGGACAACTTGCAAATTGCCCATAGAGGAACCGTCGTTAATCTCTAAAAAGGCAAAATCTTTTAATTCCCGTTTGGTGCGAACCCACCCTTGAACTGTCAAAGCGTCATCAGGTTCGCCACTGCGTAAAATTTCAGCAATCCGTTTAGTCATTTTTTTCGCGGTATTTGAGAGGTTATCAATAAAAATCCGGTCAACCTGCGCAAGATTTTAAGATCCAGCCTATAATAAGGCCCAACCCGCCAAACCGGATCGCTTGCCAAAAAGGTTCTTTTAAACTGGATAAGCTAAAAAGTTGACTTTCTAAGTTGAGTTCAATGGTGTCGAGTTGTTCCTGGATATGTCGCAGTTCGTCGCGCAGGGGTTGACGACGCGATCGCTCATAACTGGGAGTACGGCGTAGTTCTTTTTTTAACTCTGCCGCACGTTCCAGGAGTTGTGCTTGCAGGGCTTGATTTTGCTCGATTTCGCTGTAGCGTTGCTTTAAATCACTGAGAGATTGTTCTACTTCTTCCAAGGCTGTGGCAAAATCCCAGTCATCATCAGACTGTTGGTTGCTTTCTGGGGTGGGGGTGGGTTCGTTGGGGGTGGGAGTGGGCGATGTCATCGGCAAACCTAAAATATCTGTAGAGTAAAAGTAGAGTAAAAATATTGTTGTCTTAACTGCTGGATTTATTTTATGGCCACAATGCCGAACAATTCCTTATTTGCCATGTCCACTAACTTACAAAGTCCCACCTCTGCCAAATTGCAGGATGTCAGCACCTTAGAATTGGCTCAAGCTTTGGCGGAACGCTTGAGTATTACCGATCTGAATTGGCATAAAAGCAAGTCTAACCGCAGTGCCCGCTCCCTGGAACAAACTGCGGTTGCTCTAGTCTTTTTGTTAAAAAATAATCCCGAAGCAGCCCTGGCGCATTTACAACAAGCAACAGGGTGGTTAGATCGGTCAATTTCGGCGCCCCCTTGTCCCACTCATGGCGATCGCCGTCAGCCCAAATAAGTCAATAGAAACAGTCAATAGAAACCAACTTTTATCAATTTAAAAGATCATTCTTTGGTTGACTGATGAAGATTAGATAATTAACCACTATATGGTGTCGATTTGTAAGCATTCAGTGGGTAGCCAAAGGGCGCTCGGCAAGGCTGAAAACCTATCAATCGCTGAAAAGCGCTGCTCTCTGAACGCTTACCGCCATCATCAATAATTCACGGTTTACCGTGAGGGAGCAAAGCTTAATGCAATATTGGGTCACGAGAATAGTGATTCACAACTTTGCATAGACTTAATTCTCTGAGGTTATTATTCCAATGAACTTTATCGAAAATCTGGTGCAAAATAAACAAGCCTCTGCCGCATTCCTCTTCCTCGTGGGGAAAGTCTTCGTTAGTTTCATTGGCATAAGCCGAATTGGGGCAATAAAAACCATTTCCTTGATCGGAAATGATCCACCAATACTCATCACGAATTACGGAAAACCGAATTTCAACTGTTTTACTTGGGTCTAGTTTATTGCCATGTTTAGCTGCATTCACTAAGGCTTCTTGTAGTCCCAGTCTAATTTCTGCCTGCCATTGACTGGGAACTTCTGCCAATAGCAAATCTAAAATTGGACAGAGATATAGCGTGGAGGCAAAGCTAATTTTGTTCCAGCTACGTCCTTTGCTCCGAGGTGATATAGCAATCACAGAAAAACCCCGCAGTTTTGATTAATAAATGAACATGGTTTGTCTAGGTGTCATCCTAAATATCCTTGAGGATTTGCTGATTGCCTAAATGCTTATCAGCGCTAATCACCGAGTTACTTTGTTACTTTCGCAGCCATGTCAGAATCATCGACAAAAATCGTCAATGATGCTGGAATGTGTCGAAAGATACTTATGAAAGACACTGATGATTGCATCTGATGGCAACTCACCAAAAAAAGGGATATTTGTATCACCCCTAGCGCGAATTGTTTTGGATTATCGCCACAAAGCGATCGCGTCCAAAAAGGTAAGTTGCTCCCCAAGGTGGATCTTTGAGTTGCAGACAGATGTTGGGTCAAACCCTCACAGTCATTCACTCTTTAACCAGGATCCAGTTGACCGACTAAAATATTAATTATTGATCGATGCGTTTACAACCTCTGCTGGTCGCCAAATAGGTCTTTGTTTGTCATCAAACTTGCCAGCCTTTTAGGGCGGCAGGTCACGGAATTTGTAGTTGCCAAATCATCCAAATCATACTGCTCGTGACCCAAAGTTCTAACTAAGCATATTTTTATTTTATCTCAAAAATCAGGAAAACACCAGAGGTTTAGTCAGATTTAAATAATTGCTAGGGAATTATTCCATCTAAAATCCCAGACATAAGATTCCCTATTTAGGCGTTCATAGTTATAATAGCTTATTTGTCGATTCACCGTAGCTCCGAGTTTTTACTGATTTGGGCTGGAGGGGAAATCCTGAAATAGCTTGGGTGAATCAATACTTTTCTAGGCTCTGAGAGCCTTGTCCGGACTCTCTCCTGCGTAATTTCACGGAATTAGATCGGTCAACCGCCCCAAAGTCAATTTCCGCCGCATCGATTGATTTACAGATGGTGCTTAACCAGGGTCTAAATATGAAAAAAAAATTAATTTTTATTAGAATTTTTTATTAAAGAATGGCTAACTCTTTGAATTTTCCAATCACTTCTGCGCCGGTTTCCCCAAATTTGGCTCCAAGATTTCGGGATTACCTCTATATTTAGTAGTATTTAGTAGGGACAATGCGGACAGGACTGAGGGATTACCTCTATATTTAGGATGAGCAATTCATAAATTGCCTCACCAATATCCAGTGAGCCAGCCAAAATTTGTTACTTTTTATCGGTTGCTTGTTATGCGTTATTTGTAATTGAAGGTTTTGAGACCGAATCACGCATCACAATAACTTCTAGTTAAGATACAATTATTCACAAAACTTATTATTTCTTAATCATCATGGCGGATAGTGCAGTCCTGGCTTCAGCAGAAATTTGCGGTGATTACTGGCAATGGCGCGAACAGTCGATTTATTATGTGCGGGCAGGAAATCGACATTCGGGGCGCCCACCGTTGTTATTAGTACATGGTTTTGGGGCTTCCACCGACCATTGGCGGAAAAATATTCAGGAATTACAACAAGATTTTGAAGTATGGGCGATCGACCTGATTGGTTTTGGCCGTTCGGCGAAACCGAAATGGGTTTATGGGGGCGACCTTTGGCGCGATCAACTGCATGATTTCATCCAAGGACAAATCGGGGCGCCTGTGGTGTTAGCCGGTAACTCCCTGGGGGGTTATGCTTGCTTATGTTTGGCTGCCCAGCGCCCAGAGTCTGCGGTTGGGGTGATTTTACTGAATAGTGCGGGGCCTTTTAGCGAGACATCAACCGAAACATCAACCGAAACATCCTCAGCGCCCAAACCATCACCGATTCGCCAAGGGATGAATCAACTGATCCGGGGAGTTTTGCGCCAAGATTGGGTCAGCTTTTTGATTTTCCAGTGGACTAGACGGCGAGCGGTGATTCGGAAAACCCTGGAAAAAGTCTATCTGGATACTACTGCGGTGACAGACCAACTGGTAGAAGAAATTTATCGTCCTTCCTGCGATCCAGGGGCGGCGGGGGTTTTTGCTTCGGTGTTCAAGTCTCCTTCGGGGGAAAAAGTAGACCAGCTACTCCAAAAGTTGAACTGTCCCCTGTTGACTCTTTGGGGAGAAGGCGATCCTTGGATGAATGTGCGCGATCGCAGTCAAAAGTTTCGTCAATATTATCCCCAACTCACCGAATATTTCCTCAAAGCGGGTCATTGCCCCCATGATGAAATTCCCCAGCAGGTCAATGAATTGATCAAAACGTGGGTTTTCTCCAACTGTTTAATGTAGAGTGGGCTGGCATTTTGCCCCCCTTAGTAGTCCCCCTTAGTAGTAGGGTGAGCAATTTTGCCCACCCTACCATTTAATCAAACTATTTAATAAAACCGGGGATGAATCCTGGGGTGGAGTAAGCGATCCACAGGCTTGCCCCCTTGAAGATGTTGTGCGATAATCTCCGGCACATCGGTGGGTTTAACTCGGCAATACCAAACATCATCGGGATTTACCTTCACCGTCGGGCCAGAACTGCACTGACCGAGGCAACCACAGCCACTCACGGTGAACTCCGGCAATCTAAGTTGCTGAAACACTGCCAGCACCTCTGCGGATCCGTTGCGCTGACAAGATTGGTACTGGCAAATGGAAACACACTTATATGTTGTCTGTGCTATTGACGGTACCGTTGACGGTGACGTTGTTTGTGGATCATTTACGGATGTCATCGCTAAAATCCCTACATAAATCTTTACAAAGTATCATAACAAGCCCAACGATAGTTTGCCGAACGCCTTTCTTTTGAAGTAATAGTTTAAATTTGCAGAAAAGATCGACTTTTGCGCGGATATCTGCGAAAATTTTTCTAGCACAGTCAAACGCTCCAGCAATCTAACCTGATTGATTAGGATCTGGAGCCGAAGTCATTCAAACCCCTGGGTTAGAGAAAATATCACCTAGGCTAAAAATTAGCTAGACTCTAGTCTTGTTTATTGGGTTCGGTTATTGAGTTCGGTTCAGAAAAATAACAGCTCCATCATTTTAGATAAATTTGGGGCAACCCATCATCTAATCTGGTAATAAGCTGGTAAAAATAAATGCTTGTTTAGCTGCTTGTTTAGCTTACTTAGCAGATAGCCTAGAGGCATTGATGCGGATAAGAAATAAGAAATATTTGAAGTCAGGTTCTAAGCAAGCAGATTTCGATGGCTGAAAATTAGTGATAGATGTAATCAGAATTATGTCAAAAAAAGTTGGTGAAGCAATGACCCCCGATCCGATCTTAGTCCGGCCTCAAACTTCTTTAGAAGAGGCGATTAAGATTTTAGCGGAAAAACGAATTGGTGGTTTGCCTGTGGTCGATGAGTCAGGAAAACTGGTGGGACTGCTCTCAGAAAGTGACTTAATGTGGCAAGAAGCGGAGGTAAAACCGCCAGCTTATATTATGTTATTGGATAGTGTGATTTATTTGGAAAATCCAGGGCGTTATCAGCGAGAACTCCATAAGGCATTAGGCCAAACTGTGGGCGAAGTGATGAGTGATCATGTTTTGACGATTAAACCCGAAAAATCTGTGAAAGATGCCGCCAGATTGATGAATGAAAAGCGGATAGATCGCCTGCCGGTAATTGATGATAATGGCCATGTTGTAGGCATTATTACTCGTGGAGATATTGTCAGAGTGATGGCTGCCGGTGAAGATTAGTTGGTGAAGATTAGTTGATTGTATCCTTGTCAGAATCTTTAGCGAATCATAATCGAGCATTTACTAAATTAAGAACATGACGATAACTCCTGAGTTTATCCAGCAACAGCTACAGTCAGAAAATGTGGGCGATCGCCTCCATGCAGTCAATGATTTACGTCACCTTGACCCGGCGATCGCATTTCAACTGATCCAAACAGCCATTAAAGACCAAAGTGCTCGAGTTCGCTATGCTGCGGTGAGTCAGATAGCGACTTTGGGTTATCAGGATCGAGAAACGGCTTTAACTGTATTGCGCGATCGGCTACAGAATGACTCAGAAGCCGATGTCCAAGCCGCCGCAGCGGATGCTTTAGCCGCCTTAAAATTGACCGAAGCCTTTGATGACTTGCGCCAACAATACGAAACCACTAAAGAATGGTTGATTAAATTTAGTATTGTGGCCGCCCTAGGAGAAATGGGAGATCCGCGAGCGTTTGAAGTCCTAGAAGATGCCCTCCTCAACGGGGAACAACTGGTGAAAACTGTGGCGATTAGCGCATTAGGGGAACTGGGAGATCAACGGGCGATCGCGTTATTGCTGCCTTATGCCACGGATCCCGATTGGCAAGTTCGTCACCGACTCACCCAAGCACTAGGGGCACTCGGTGGGGCAGAAGCAAGGGCGACTTTAGAGCAACTGGCAACTGATGAAATAGAAATCGTCGCGCAAAGTGCTCAAGTCCATCTCCAGCAAATGTAAAGTCATCAATTTCACTTCAATTCAGGAGTAGTTACGAACCCGGTCTGATCAACCGGGTTTGTTGGCAAGTTGGTTATTGGTTGTTGGTTGTTGGTTATTTGTGATTTGAGAAATAAAAAAACTTCTTGTGGCTAGATTTCGTATAATTTTTTATGGATCTAATTTAATCACAACCGGAGCGAATCATGGTTCAAAGAGTAGAAAAAACCGAAGAAGAGTGGAGACAGCTGTTAACCGAGGAACAGTTCAGAATTACCCGCAAAAAAGGCACCGAAAGAGCCTTTACTGGGGCTTATTACAACAATAAAGAAAAAGGCAAGTACCAATGTGTTTGTTGTGGGGCGGATCTCTTTACTTCAGATACAAAATTTGACTCTGGCACGGGTTGGCCATCTTTTTGGGCGCCGATTCGGGATGAAAATATCAAAGAAGAGGATGACTTTAGCTTTTTTATGCGCCGCACCGAGGTACTTTGTGCCGCTTGTGGTGCTCACTTGGGTCACGTTTTTAATGATGGCCCAAAACCCACCGGATTACGCTATTGCATTAATTCTGCTGCGTTGAAATTTGTGAAATCTGAATAGTTAAACCGGTTCAGAAAATACCTAAAAAATAGATTTTTTTTAGGATAGGGACAATTAATTAATTGTCCCTATTTTTGTGGTAAAGTTTGATTTCGTATAGTGATTTCAATTAAGCTTAATAAGATTATATCGGGGCTACATCGGGGCGCAAGCATTGCGCCCCCAGAGCCTTATATGAGTTACAATTGAAATAACTTGAAATACTTGAAATAACTATTTGCCCTAACTATAATGTTGATTATCTGCCCAAGTCAAATAGTAAAAATTCGGCATCGCTTTCGGCAGATAAAATCAAGTTTGATTGCTCGACTGCCACTGCATCTCCGGCATAAATTGCTTGATTATTAACAGTTATTTTCCCTTTGATAAGCTGTAACCAGATTAGGCGATCGCGCTTAATTTCTGATTCTATTTTATCTCCAGCAGCCAACAAACTAGCATATAAATTCACATCTTGGTGAATGGTTACTGAACCATCTCGACCATCCCTAGAATCCACCAAGCGTAACTGACCGATCTTTTCTTTGGGGTGATACATTTTTTGTTCATAACTGGCAGGCAGCCCTTTTTTTCCGGCAAAATCCAAATTTGTAGCAGATGCACCAACTCATGAGCAGAATGGTTATATTCGCTGTGACTGACTCCGGTTCCCGCACTCATGCGCTGCACTTCTCCCGGACGAATCACCGAACTATTTCCCATACTATCTTTATGTTCTAAAGCACCTTCAATAACATAAGTGACAATTTCCATATCTTGGTGGAAATGAGTAGGAAAACCCATTTTTGGTTGCACTCGGTCTTCATTAATCACGCGGAGATTGCCAAATCCCATGAAATTTGGATCGTAATAGTTGGCAAAGGAAAAAGTATGGTAGGAGTCTAACCAACCAAAATTAGCGTGTCCGCGTTCTTGAGATTTTCTAATTGTTAGCATAATGGTTTAGAAGATTTTAGAAGATATTTAGAAGATATTTGGGACAATGGCTGGGAATATAAAACTGGGAATATAAAAGATTATACCAAATCCTGTAGGGACGCTGTGCTTGAAAAGCCCCTACAGGATTTGATTGTGGTAACTTAGTGGCAACTTAATTTTGGTAATTAGGCCATTTGATCCCGATCCATATTGGTCGAGCCAAAAATAGGTTCTACCCGAATAGCTAAGACCGCAGACGGTCGGACTACCATGTATTCCCCTTGGATATTTTTAATGGGAACGCTGACAAATTCTTGACTTTCCGCCTTGGGAACTAATACCCCTTGATACCACTTTTGAAAGTCTTGGATGGTGGGAAATTTGACACATTCCCGTTGTCCACCTATCAGAAAGATATACACCGCAATTTCATCTGGAGTTCTGGGCATGAGCAATTCTCCTTAACTAATTATCACCAATCGGATCTCGGCAGATTTGCGATTCGGTATGGAAAAAATAAATTGGATAAATTGGCAAGAGTTGACTAATTTTCCGGGTTAAGAAAATAAGCTATAACGTTGCAGTTGAGCTTCTAGCGCACCGGGTAAAATTTCCTCTAATTCGGCGCGATCGCGGAACTGAATCATCTGTAATGAAGGCCAATCAAAGGGCAATTCTTTTGGGATATCTTCTGATAATTGTTGCACCAGTAAGATTTGTTCCCGACGCTTGCTTTGTAGAGCATAGCCCAATTCGACGCAAACCGTCGGACTGGGAATTCCCCGGGCAGGATTTCCGAGGCGATCCTTAGCCGTGGCAACCGGAGTTATATCGGCGATAAACAGTAAACTCTGGCGCAATTTCCGCATCCGACTATTACTCGGACGCAACAGCCCCGTATCTGGGCGCTGGGCTTCTTCCAGGGATAAGGTGAGGCGCGATCGCTGATTTAAGTGAGCGATTGCCTCTTGCAATCCTGCCCGCAGGTCATCACTCAAGCTGGGATTTTCCGTTGGCACAGAGAGATAGATGGTCGGATCCAACCGGGCCATCACATCTTGTTTCGTAAAATAGATTTCCTGGGAAATCAAGTCAATATTGGCCACCGCATAGCCGCCACTGCCTTCAATATAGAATTCGACCAGATCCCCTTGTAGGTACCGTTCAAACCAAGCTGAACGTCTGACCTCATCCTTGTCATCGAGAAAATCAGCCCTTAGTCCGGTTTTTAACAAACTATTTTTGTTCAGTCGTAAATCCGCCTTCGGTCGTTTTTCCAACTCTCGAATTGGTTCATACTCCTGAAGATACCAAGCTCGCACCGCAATAATCGCCATCTGATGCTTTCATCCATCACAATCCGATTCATCACTTTAGCATAAGTTAGATGGGTGATTTACGGCTAAAAAATATTATTTACTTGTTATTTTTTACTTATTATTTGTTATCTATTATTTGATATTGGTTGGTTGTTATTCGCTGGTGGTTGAGTACCGGGGAACAGTTATCGGGGAACAGGGAAAGTGAAAAGTGAAAAAAGTATCACTATTCACTATTCACTATTCACTATTCACTATTCACTATTCACTATTCACTATTCACTATTCACTATTCCGTATTTCCTCTTTCCTCTTTCCTCTTTCCTCGGTAATTTGATTACTCAAATAATATTCTCCACATACGAATACTATTTAACTATTCCCAGATTATTCCCAGGTTTCTAACTCAGCGATCGCCTGTTGTACCAGGGTAATAATTCTTTGGCGACTGCGTTCAAAAGTAGCAGCAATCCAAATAAAGCCAATGCCGACTAATAAACCGATCGCCCATTTGAGTTGAGGCTGTTGATAAATCAGTACCACCATTTGGTAAATTGCATTGAGCAGAAATACCACAGTTCCCACATAAAGATAAGCGCGAACTCGGAAGATTAAACCGGCAAATATTGCCATGATACAAATGAATCCCGTCACTAGCCAATTGGCTGTGAAGAAAGACACCACACAAATGGCACCCGTGGCAAAGAAACGCATCAAAGAACGGTTTTCTTTTTGCTCCGGGGTCTTTAAATCTGGATCGACTTGGGCAATATATAAAAACAAAAACGCAATTGGGATTACATACCCCAAAGGTTCGGTAAAATTGATTTGAAATAACCACCGAATCAGCGCCCAATCAATCAGGAAAACACTGACATAAGTGAACCGCAAAGAATTGGGCGATCGCCGATTAAACCAAGCCAGAAAAATATAAAATGCCGCAGGCATTAAGAGACTACTGGGGACAAAGGTACTGGAGGAAAGATTGCCCCCAAATATCAACGCAGTGGTGATGGGTAATATGACAGCGCTTGTCTGCCAAGGCTGCCAAGGCCATCCCCATTTTTCCCAGGGGATAAAATAGAAAAAGTAGGCAATGATGGTAGCGATCGCCCCTGCCCAACTGATGACCCAATTAGACCAAAAAACCGGCAATTGAGTCACGGCATAAATTAGCAAAATTGCGGTTTCTATTAAACCCAGATAAACCCAAGTTTCGGCGATATTTTGATAGGGATTATGGCGACCTTGGGCGATCGCATATCGGGCTAATAAAGCCCCGGTGCCAATGCCAAGCAGGGTATTTAAGGTAATCGGATAAGCGATCGCGGTAATTAACAAGCTACTGCCAATTACCCAGTGAGTATGGGCGCAGATAAATAACTCTTCTTTGGTGAGTTTTAAGTAATAAGTTAACCAAGGAGTTAGCAGCCGATAAGCATATAATATTCCCGTGGTTAAAGCAGCGATCGCCACTAATTGATCCCCGGTGCCGAAAGCGGAAATTTGATAATATAAAACCTCATAAGCGGATAACCAAACCCCCACTAAGGCGAAATAAATTAGTAACTTGCCTTCGGGACTGCGACGACCCACTCCAATGGCGGTTAATGCTAATCCCAAAGTAGTTAATCCTGTCCAAGAAGTCAAGGTGCCGGAGCGAAAAATAGTCCCTAAAATCCCATAACATAAGGGGATAATGTCCAAACTGCGGGGGGTATTTTCTTCGGTAGTTTGACGCCGGGAATCATACCAATCTCCTAATAGTTGGCTTGCCAGTCCGAGGACAATATTGGCAATGGCTAAAATTAGCAGGGAGCGAGCGAAAAATGCCAAAGTTTCTACGGCTAGAATTTCTATGCACCAAGCCAAGGCATAGATAGAACGATTATTAACTATCGGGAAATTCCAATAGGCGATCGCCACAGTCAGAATAATTGTGGCAATTAAGGCGTTGGAATGTAAATTAAATTCGGGGGCGACAATATCTGACCCAAAAGAGTATATGGTAAAGGAATGAGCCGTTAGGGCAATTAGGAGAAAAGCTGAGAGAAAAACTGCCCAACCATTGACCGCTGGTTGATAGACCAATCCTAAACCTTTACTCTGGTTTGGTTCTGTTTCTGCTGCCGGTGCTTCGTTCTCCGTTCCCTGTTTCTCTATGGAAGGGCTTAAATAGTTATTTAGTAAGACTAAAACCGCGATCGCTACCGCAGCGACTACTAACCAACCTGTTCCGGTGACTGGGGGTAAACCAAATATGCCAAAGTCCAGGACAAACGCCGTCAAACTGAGGCCAAAACCAAGGGTCATGGCTGCTGCCCCTGTTTGGCGTAAATAACCCGTATTGATAAGCATGAAAAACGTGGCTACGGCAAAACCAATTAACCGAATGACCGGCATTTCTAGGATGATTAAATTGGCCATAACTAGGGCGATCGCGCTCAACCAACAGGCCATAATCCGCCGTTTCTTGGACCAATAAGCCACCCCGGTTAGGGCAATGGGAGCAATCAGCCATATCCCATATAATTCTTGAGTGCCAGGGGGATAATTCAGCCCTATATTCTGGTTTAATAAATAATAACTGAGTCCAGCCAAACCCAACCCTAGATAATATGCACTTTCTTCAAAACAATAAGCCCAATATGAAATAATTTCTTGGTTTTGGTTACGGCTTTCTGCCCAGAGATAAACTGCCAACTCAACGACCATTGCCCCCAAGCAAATTATCCCCCAAATTTGTGGGGATAAATTGGGTAAAAATCGGTCAATTACGGAAAAGCCCGTGAGTACGCCAAAAATATGTGTCAAATACACCAGGGTTAAGCTGGTGGCAGTGGTTACAGGGGGAAAACTATAATGTTGGCGAGAGTCTGCATTTGGTAATCCAATACCTGATGTTAACCGTCGATAAGTAATTACCGCCAAAATTAGCGTACTGGCTAGTAAATTGAGCGAGCGCACATTCGCGTTTGCCAAACTCAGCAACACCATGCCTGTGCCTAACCCTAAACTCAAATAATCTCCGGTCAAACCACATTGGATCGCATTTGGTTTTTCTTGTCGGTAAATCCAATCGGTGAACCAAACCGTCAAGATTAAATAAGGGATCAGAGTAATTGCATAAATCGTAAATGGGGCATCAGCAGCTTGGGCGATTTCTACCGCTGTATTCACCGCTTGCGAGCGAAAACCAGGAGGAATAATTTGGCGAATTAAAATACAAGCTTGTAAACCGATTAAGAAAATTGCGGTCAAATTATTGCGGTTAAAATTCGCCAAAAAGCGGCGAAATAGCAGCCATAAACCCAAAGCGCTGACGCCAACTGCTTGCAATGCTTCCCACGGTTGCCACCCTTCACTTGTCCAGGGAATACTGACAAAGGAAATCAACCAACCCAGACATAATAAAAATATGCCAATTGGCGATAAAGGCAACTCCGGGGCGGGGGGAACATTAGCCTCTGCATCCGCTGGATCGGGTGGTTTTTTCTCCGACAACCAAACAAATAGCCCACCACTAATTCCAATGGCTAATCCTAATTGAGTAATCTCAATTCCTGGGAAGAAAATACACCGAAATAATAAGAATGATGTGGCATAAAGCAGTAATAAATCCGACCGCTGATTAGCTTTAGTATTATTTAAAATCTGTTCAATTTCTAACCCTTCTTTCCCAATAAAAATGCTAGATTTTTTTCGATGGTTTGTTTGATAAACGGTAGTGAAAGAAGAAGATATCGTCCCCAAATATACGGCAATTAAAGGCAAAAAGGGCAAACCCCAACCCCAATGGATAAAGCTAACAAAGATATAATTTACCCAAGCAATTGAGGAGTAAGGGGATTTTTTAATATTTTTAACACTTGGATAAATCCCAATTGTCATGGCAGCTAAACTCATGGCAGCGATCGCAGCGGTAATCCATCCCAGGGGGGAATTCCACAAATTAAATCCATCCATCGCCCAAAAATTTAACGGCACCAGTAACATGGTTGCTGTCTGTAAAGTTTGCGCGGTTAACTGTAAATTTGACTGCTTAACCGTCCACTGACTAACCAACCAAAATAAACAAGTGTAGGCAAATAAAACTAAATATTGACCAAACGGGGGAAACTGTTCCCATTGAGTCGCAACCAATACCCCAGAAGAGAGTGTCACCATAAACACCCCTAGGAATAGCAACCACTGCACGCTTAACTCCGCCATCAGGGATTTTAACCCTTGGGCAATGTAAGACGGAGGCGGTGAGGAAGTCTCTGGGGTGGAGGGGCGGAGGGGCGGAGGGGCGGCAGGTTCTGGTGGTGATTCGGGGATTAATTCTGGGATTAATTCCGGGATTAATTCTGCCACCACCAATGGGGGCAAAGGACTGGTCAGAAGTTCCTGACAAAGTTGCCTTACTTGTTCGTCAGTCACCAATCCCAGACGCAATAAAGAGTCTAACCCGTCGAGTAAATGGGGATTAGACTTGTGGATATTCAGTTGAATGCTGATTATATTTTGTGGGTCGTACATTGGCAGCCACCAATAGCGCTACCAAATTATCGTACTTTTACGGAGAATTGGCCATAAGACGGCGATCGTTTGTCAAGTTTTGCTGGAATTAGATGAAAACTACAGAAAACTACGGATTTGGTCTGAGGGCTAAGGGCGATCGCTTCTTCCGTTCAGTTGACGGCAAAAACCCGGTCATTTATGATGAAAAAATCAGTTACAGAACAATCTATACCCACATATTAAGAGGATGGAGAGAAATTGTCGCTATGCCAACCTACGATTATTTTTGCGCTAGTAACAATAAAACCATCGAAGTGGTACACAGCATCCATGAAAAAATCGAAACCTGGGGTCAATTGTGCCAAATGGCTAAATGCGATCCGGGAGACACTCCAGAAAATTCTCCGGTTCGGCGGTTAATCACCGCCCCCAGTGTTGTGGTTCCCACCTCTAATAGTGACTATAAGAGTATGGGGTTTACTAAGCTGGTGAAACGGGATGAGGGAGTGTATGAGAACGTCACGGCAACTGATAATGAAAGTAAAGTGGTCAGACCAGGCGATCGCAAAACTTATCCTGATTTTCACAAGAAAATTAGTGATTAAATCAGCGATTAAACCCTTGTGGGCTTTTTGAAATAGCCGAGGAAATAGTCTTTTAAAAAAATAGGTAGAAGGCTTAACATTTAAATCCTCCTACCTATTTTGAATCAGTCTTTCATACAGGGGTGTATATTCGGAAGCAATTTCTTAACAATTGCTTAATAGAACAGTTCGGGAAAATGCTGCTGAATAAACTGAATTAAAATATCCTGATGCGGTCGCCCTAGAGGACGAACTTCACCAGCTTTTTCCGAATAGCGATCGCCCCGTAGAATATCTTCCACAGTCCATAAACCCATATCCCAGCCTTCATTTAGAACCAACTGATCCATGTCCACGGTTAAGTCACCATAGTAAATATGACGCACCACTTCTGGAGCCACAAAACTATCAAACCAGGAAATCACCGCCGGGGCATAGCCAATTTCTTCTTCTAATTCGCGTTTAACCGCCGCTGCTGGGGTTTCGTTGGGTTCCACGTGACCGCCAAAAAATGCCCAATAACCGGGATGATTGATTGTCGGGATATTATCTCTTAATTGCAGTAAGAATTTGCTTTCTTGGTGTAAAATACCTAAAGCAACGTGACGCAGTTTTGTACTCATTAAAAAATAACTTTTTTACCTTTATTTATTGACTATTTTTGGGCTTCATTTAATTCCATTCGCTTAACTTGTTCCAGATAAACTTCACCAAACTCCTTGTTAGAAATCGGAATACTTTGGTATTTAACCTGACCTTGAATTAAGACTTGCTCTCCCGGCTGGGGGGGAGCATCTTTTTGGACAAAAACCCAAATATTCCCGCTCTCATCCGCTAATTGATAGGCGGCACTATCCACAAAAGGAACTACTTTTTGTACAGTTCCTTTGACATAAACTTTAGAATGTTTTTCCCAATTTTGTGTGATCGCCTTAATCGGGGTGATACCCAATCCTGATTTGACCAAACCATTACAACTGGTTAGTCCGATCAACACAAATGCGATCGCACTTATTTTAAGCAGTTTGGCGTCAAGTTGCATCATGTTGCAGGTTTTAGTGGAATGAAGTAAAAGCGGGGGATGGCTAGAAAAACCCAATTTTTTCAAGAAACCGGGTTTTTCCGCGATGAAACCGGGTTTTTGGCTTGTTTCTGATTCTAACGCACACCGCAGTAATACCCCAGAAAGCAATATACAGCCACTTTACAAACTATCCGGGTCAATACCCAATTCTTGCAACTTGGCTGATAATTGAGCCACTTTTTCCCAAGCCAATTCTGCTGACGTTCGGTTTCCGCACTTTCCTCTGGGGTATTGACCAATTCCCCTTCCGGGGTGAAAAATCTTAATTGGCCGTTAAAAACCCCCAAATATAACCCTAATTGCTTACTCCACAAATATCCTGATTCATTTGGGGCGATCGCTTCATACACAGAGTCTAGCAAATGGAAACCAGCAAATTCTAAAGTATCTGGGTCAAACCAAAAATAATCAGGAGTGCGAAAAGTGTCTTGATTTGTTTTTTTAAGCCTCGGTCGAGCGCTGCGGTACTTTTTGACAGCAATTCAATAATGACATTAGGATATTTGCCGTCTTCTTCCCAAACCACCCAACTTTTGCGCGGTTTTTTTTTCGGTGCCAAGAACGACAAAGAAATCTGGCCCGCGAAAATCTTCCGACTTCCGTTGCCGTGAGGAGTAATAAATGGTGAGATTGCCACTGGCAAAATAGTCAGTGCGATCGCGCCATAACCAATCTAAGCATTTCAGCAACATATTTGCTGAAGATGTAAATGAGTTTCCACTGGAGGTTCATTGCTATATAAATCACTGTCAGGAAATATAACATCTTCTGGGGGATGTTCAGAAATATTGCGTTCTTTAACCAAAGTCATAAGCGTTTTTGATGACTATTTTATTTTTATTATAACTTAGTTTTGCGGATGCGGTACTAATTTTTTATAGCCAATTTTCGTCTTTTTATTTTAAATAAACCTCTGGCAAAATTCTTACAAGCCCCCCTTAAAAAGGGGGGTTGGGGGGAGCGATCCGTGATGAAAGCAATCTTGTCTAAAGATTTTCCCATTCATCCCGATTAATCCCGGCTGGCCGCAATATTCTCACCAACAACTCCATACCAATATCACTTTGAGGCGGATTTAGCAGAGTTAGGAGAAGAGCGCCTTTTTTCATATGTTTTCATATCTTGATGGTTTCCGCCTGCAACCGGCCAGACAAATACCAGTTCTTTTAAATAACGAATTAAGTTTTTTCTCTTAATTAGACCAATTGGAGGTATTAGACAGCCTCCTTAATCATTAATTCAATTCCATCAACAATTGGTAAAAATTGACGCTCTGCCAGTCTAATTAAAATCCAAGCTTCTAAAGCAGACTGTAATTCTTCTCGACAATTTTCCAAAGTTGAAGCATTTGCCCAAACTCCTGGAAAACCGGGGATTTCTCCATAGAAACTTCCATCATCGCTAAGAATTGATAGGTGGCTCGGTGCATTGCTGCTTGAATGTAGCTGGTTAACATTTTGATCTTTAATAAAATAAAACAAAATAAACAGACTCACTAAATAATTGTGACATACCTTTGAGCCAACCGGGGGATTCCCGCCTCAGACCCAGCCCGCTCGCTCTGGACGATCAGTGCGAGCGGGAAATGCCTCCGGAATGCCTGGAAATACTGGAGGTGATGGCGGTAGCAAACATTTCCAGTAACAGCGATCGCACCTCCGAGGTAGCAACACCTAATCATATTGACCCCAGAACTGTTCAAAGCTCCCCGAAATATGGCAATCTGAAAGATAAAAGAGAATTTAAATAAAATTCAAACTCTTGCAACTATGCAAACTCTGTCACTACCCTCTGCCTTACCGACCACTCCTAAAGTGGATGCCAACGAAGCCCTGATGGACACTACGATCCATCGCCGCAAAACTCGCCCAGTAAAAGTCGGCAACATTACCATTGGCGGCGGATATCCCGTAGTCGTCCAGTCGATGATCAACGAAGATACCTTAGATATCGACGGGTCTGTTGCGGGAATTCGGCGTCTCCATGAAATTGGCTGTGAAATCGTCCGGGTGACAGTGCCGAGTATGGCTCATGCCAAAGCTTTGGCCACCATTAAAGAAAAACTCGCCGCCACCTATCAACCCGTGCCCTTAGTGGCAGACGTACATCACAACGGCATGAAAATCGCTCTGGAAGTAGCCAAGCACGTGGATAAAGTGCGGATTAATCCAGGGTTATATGTCTTTGAAAAGCCAAAAAGCGATCGCACCGAATACACCCAAAAAGAGTTTGACGAAATTGGCGAAAAAATCCGGGAAACCTTAAAACCCTTAGTTATTTCTCTGCGGGATCAAGGGAAGGCTATGCGAATTGGGGTAAACCACGGTTCTCTCGCGGAACGGATGCTATTTACCTATGGGGATACTCCCGCCGGAATGGTCGAATCTGCCTTAGAATTTATTCGCATTTGCGAATCTTTGGATTTTCGCAACCTGGTCATCTCTTTGAAAGCCTCGCGAGTACCCGTCATGTTAGCGGCTTATCGGCTGATGGTTAAACGGATGGATGAACTCGGCATGGACTATCCCCTACACTTAGGCGTCACCGAAGCGGGAGACGGAGAATATGGGCGGATCAAGTCTACCGCAGGCATTGCCACCCTGTTAGCAGAAGGCATTGGCGACACCATTCGGGTCTCTTTAACCGAAGCCCCGGAAAAAGAAATCCCTGTTTGTTACAGTATTCTACAAGCGTTGGGCTTGCGAAAAACAATGGTGGAATATGTGGCCTGTCCTTCTTGTGGTCGCACCTTATTTAATTTAGAAGAAGTGCTGCATCAAGTCCGAGAAGCCACCAAGCACTTAACCGGGTTAGATATTGCGGTGATGGGCTGCATTGTCAATGGTCCCGGAGAAATGGCCGACGCTGACTATGGTTATGTGGGTAAGCAACCGGGCTATATTTCTCTCTATCGCGGGCGGGAAGAAATTAAGAAAGTTCCTGAAAGCGAAGGGGTGACAGAGTTGATTAATTTAATTAAAGCCGACGGTCGCTGGGTCGATCCTTAAACTTTGGTGTTAGTTGTTGGTTGGCATGTTGTTGGTTGTTAGTGGTTGGTTATTTGTTGTTGATTGTTATTTATTGGTTCGGACAACGAATAACCAATAACCAATAACCAACCACTCCACCAAAAACAATTATGAACAGAATAATCATCAAGACTGGTTGAGGAAATCTGTGTTATGGTGTTATGGTGAAGAGTGAAGGTTGAGCAGTTTTTTAGCGACGTCAGTATTTAAATCAGAATCAACGTAGTTAACAAAATTAGCGGAGTTGAGGTGATCCATGAGCACAGAAACGCCCTAGGAACAATCCCCGGTGATCTCGCTGAGAACTGAATCAATCATCTTCTGGTAAACTATGGCTATACCCTTAAAGCTTTAGGTTTGACCCGGATGATCAATTAACCGCCTTTGTTAACCGCCTTTGTACTTAGTTGCTAATGTTAAGGTCAGCCGCAGTGGAGCCTCCGTGAGCTTAGGGAAAGATATTACGGAACCTGGTTGTTGAGTGCAGAAGCAGCCAAGGTGAAAATCTGAGAAAAATTTTTTAAAATAAAGATGGTTCCTGAAAAATAACGGAAAAACAGTGAATAACTTATTTAAGTGAACACTGATGCAAGCCAGGTAGCGGTTGGACTCCCTGTATAACCAGGTATAACCAGCGATCAAGTAGTTCTCGTTCGTGATGGATCTGGAAGATAGTAAGCCAAGATTTCAGGGTTTAGTGTTGTGAATGTTTATATGTAATGTTTTCTTCCCGTCTCAGGAGATTTATGGTGAGTAAAAAAAGTGGACTCGTACTCGGTACAACGGCATTTATGTTAACCGCGATTACGGTCACGGTCACGGGACTGTTGTCTCAAGGACAAGCCTTTTTTCAAAATAGCCCCAAAGAATTGGTCGATGAAGTCTGGCAAATCGTTGACCGGGAATATGTGGACGGCACTTTTAATAGTGTAGATTGGCGAAGGGTGCGTCAGGATTTTGTGGAAAATCGATCCTATCAATCGATGGATCAAGCTTATGACGCGATTAGAGAAATGCTGGAACGAATCCAGGATCCATACACCCGGTTTATGAATCCCGAAGAGTTCCGCAATATGCAAATCGATACTTCTGGGGAACTGACTGGGGTGGGGATTCAGTTAGCCCAAGATGAGGAAACTAAGGAACTGGTGGTGATTGCACCGATTGAGGATACCCCGGCTTTCCGGGCGGGGATTCAAGCTAGAGATGTGATTGTGAAAATTAACGGTCAGAGTACCGAGGGCATGGATGTTAATCAAGCGGTTAATCTAATTCGTGGCCCGGTGGGTACAGAGGTGACTTTGACCATTAAGCGGGACAAAGAACCGGTAAGAGATTATACAATTCGGCGCGATCGCATTGAAATCCACCCAGTTCGATATAGCGTGCGGGAATCGGACATGGGCAAAATTGGTTATATTCGCCTCACCCAGTTCAACGCCAACGCCACCGAGGAAATGCGCCAAGCGATTAAAGACTTAGAAAGTCAGAAAGTCACTGGTTATATTCTGGATTTGCGTTCTAACCCAGGTGGTCTGCTTTATTCCAGTGTGGAAATTGCCCGGATGTGGTTATCCAGCGGCACCATTGTCTCGACGGTTAACCGACGTGGGGAAATGGATCGCCAAGAAGCGAATGGGCGATCGCTGACCAATAAGCCTTTGGTGGTTTTGGTGGATGGCGGTTCTGCCAGTGCCAGTGAAATTCTCTCTGGGGCATTGCAAGACAACGGACGAGCAGTGGTTGTGGGGACGAAAACCTTTGGTAAAGGCTTAGTCCAATCGGTGCGCGGTTTAGGTGATGGCTCTGGGTTAGCGGTGACGATCGCCAAATATCTGACCCCTAATGGCACAGATATTAACCATGAAGGCATTCACCCAGACATCGAGATTGAAATGACCGAACAAGCCAGAGAAGCGATTAAAAAGGATCGCACTTTAATTGGCACCGAAGTGGACACTCAATATGCCAAGGCGTTAAGTGTGTTGAAAGAGGAAATTGCTGCCGCTCGCCGCATCCAAGCGGGAAATTAACGGTTTCTATTCAGCCCCAGATGCCAAAATCGCCTCTCCTGGGACGAAAAATATCCCCAAAAAAGCCCCCATCGTTCTACGATGTTGGGGGTATTTTTTATTGGCTTAGTATCATGATTTATCCGATTCTCTGGCAAGATGACAGCGTTTTCCTGATTGACCAAACGCGAATTCCTGCTGAATATCGCCTGGTCAAAATCGATCGCCTTGAGGATATGGCTGATGCGATTAAAACCATGATCGTTAGAGGCGCCCCGGCGATTGGGGTAGCGGCAGCTTACGGAATGTATTTAGGGGCTAGAGCAATTGAAACCGACAATAAAAGTATCTTTCTAGAAAGATTAGCCGAATGTGGTCAACTGTTGCGGCAAACTCGTCCCACTGCGGTCAATTTGTTTTGGGCGATCGACCGGATGTTAAAAACTGCCCAAGAAACCGAGGGAACCGTCGCGCAAATTAAGACTGTGCTTCTGGAAACCGCCAACACCATTAATCAAGAAGACATCCAAACTTGTCAAGCTATTGGGAACAAAGGCTTAGAAGTGTTACCCCCCAGCCCGCAGAAACTGCGAATTCTCACCCATTGTAATGCGGGAGCCTTAGCCACGGCGGGTTATGGCACTGCTTTAGGGGTGATTCGTTCGGCTGGGAAAGCGGAACGTTTAGAGCGGGTCTATGCGGATGAAACTCGTCCCCGTTTACAAGGGGCAAAACTAACAGCTTGGGAGTGCGTGCAAGAGGGAATTCCTGTCACGGTGATTACCGATAATATGGCGGCTCATTGTATGAAAAGAGGGATGATTGATGCAGTGATTGTCGGCGCCGATCGCATTGCGGCAAATGGGGATACGGCGAATAAAATTGGCACCTATTCTTTAGCATTAGTGGCCAAAGCCCACCAGATTCCTTTTTTTGTGGCGGCACCCCTTTCTACCATTGATTTTCAGTTAGCAACTGGGGCAGAAATTCCCATCGAAGAACGCGATGCCGCCGAAGTTTATCAAGTAGGTGAAACAATTTTAACTCCCCCTGGAGTAGATTTTTATAATCCAGCTTTTGATGTGACTCCGGCAGCGTTAATTACTAAAATTATTACGGAGTATGGGGCAGTCAATCCAGGGGATTTAATCCATAAATTTGTTGGTGGGAATGTTGCTGGGTAGGGATTATGCCTGTTGTTGGTTGGGTAGGCAAATAACAAATAACTAATAACCAATAATCAATAACTCAGATAAAAATTGGGGACTTGTTGTTATGTATTCCATAAATCCAGGTATTCTGGTATGTGTTCATGCAGTTGCTACAGGAGGATGGAGCAAGAATTTAATCTAATATTTGCCGGACATCTCTGGACAATAAGGCACAATATCCGAGAAAGTCCGCAACTAAATAATTGATATACGGTTAAAACCCGGACAATACTGGATCTCGCTCCTCACCTACTAAGGAAGCCGGATTTATGGTAAAATGGAACAATGGTTTACAAAGCTTTCCGCACAAAACTAAAACTCA